>Ga0326511_10003323_pt1 | contig 12940 bp, 5 predicted proteins | sample 0_2496_0518_D_FD_203701 | JGI IMG/M metagenome (GOLD analysis project Ga0326511, IMG submission 203701) | Bovine rumen microbial communities from UC Davis, California, United States - 0_2496_0518 | ecosystem: Host-associated > Mammals > Digestive system > Stomach > Rumen | place: USA: California... | reverse complement strand
GTAAACAGTTTCTGCTCTGTGATCTTTTGCTACGCTTAAAAAAGTAGGTACTGAAATTGTTCTTGACGAAAGATCAACATCAAAAGTTCTCTCATCAGATGGTAAGATAAAAGAAAGAAGAGGTTTATTATTATACGGATTTTTTACCGTCATAATAACATTGCCCTCTTCATCTAATTGCTCATTACCATTTTCATCTAAAAGAGGTTCTTGGATTTCAATACCCCATAAATATTTAAAATATTCTTCAGGAGTTGTAATCATTAACTAAACCTCCTTTCAATTATGCGGAAATCTGAATTGTACCAATTAATTCATCTTCGCCGCCGTTATAAATAACAGTAGCTCCATTTAAAGTATTTCTAACTTCTAAGAAGAATGCTCCTACGACTTTTGGCTGGAATGGAATAGTAGCTTTTCCTTCTGTATTAAAAGTCATTCCTTCTGCCGGAGAAGCCGGAGAGACCATATCATCTTCAGTAGCAAGCTCTAAATCTGTAGCTAATTCTGGATGTGCTTCACTTGGAATTGTAACCTTATGCCACTGATATTCAATCTTATCATAATCAACAGGTTCGCCATTAATATCCTTTAATTCAATTGCAATTGTGCTTGGAATTGCGCCAGCGCTTGCTGAAGCCTTGAAAGATGTCCAGTCAATTGTTGGAATTTTAGGAGCGCCTGTTACACGACAAGCTCCAGCATCCAAAAGGTCAGTTGTAGTTATGCTATTATTAAAATCATTTGTAACTTTAACGGCATAGCATCCTGGCTCCGTTGCTGTATAAGTAGCACCAGTAGCGCCTTCAATTACTTGCCATCCCGCATCCGCAATAATAGAAGCTTCCTGCGCAGCCCACTCATCATCCTTTAATCCTTCTGGACGAGTATAATTACTAGCATTTGCAACTTCTCCACCGTCCATTAGGTGATTATCAGCATTCTTATACCATGTATAAGTTAAACCAAGAGTCTCTTCTGCAGTTACCGCAGGGGCTAGTTCAACTACTGCGCTATCAGTAACGATAGTTTCATTTACGCGTAAATTAGTTTTTCCACGGTTGTCAATAGAAGCTTCATTGAAACTTTCGTCAGCCGCTAATTCATAAGTTTTCTCGTTAGCAACAAATCTACTTGCCATTTTTGAAGCTACTTCTGGTTTGCTTGCTCAAGGAATATAGAATGTTGAACTATATGCGCTATTTGCTTTTTTACCACCAGCTCTATTATCAGCGATTGCATAATAATGACCTGGTAAAGCAACTTCAAGATAAGCTACTTTTTCAAAGAATTCTACATCTGGGTTTTCCTCTACTGCTAGCGCGGCGTCATTTGCATTGACAACAACGAGTGTTCCAGAAGCGTCCTTAATATAGAATGTTTTCGCATCATTAAAGTTTTCTGCTGTTTTCTCTTCTGCTGTGAATACATCAGTTGCTTCAATAAACTTATATTTCGCTACTAAGCCCTTTGCGCCAGTTGCTGCAACACCCGTGCCTTCATCAGCTGTGTGTGCAATACGTCCAAATACATATGAGATTTGACCGCCATCTGCGGCATTTGCTTCAACACGTAACTCTAACTTGCCATCAACCAGATTAATCTTGTATTCATTCTGTTTTCCGGCAACTGGAGTAGCCGCTACGTAGAACTCATCAGTTAAATCTCTTACATAGACTGGCATTGCTGCAAGCTCTGGAGCTGTTTCATTTGCAGAATCAGGATCAGAATCTTCAAGATAAAGAACCATTGTTCCAATGTTGTCTTCTGTAATTAATGTATTGTACTGTTTTAAATCTGCATCATCTTCAAATAATGAATAATTTAAACTATCAACAACAGATACTGTAGCTGGTAAAGAGCTAAAGCTATAAAGCATTTGAGTATCTTCTGTTGCTGTATCTAAAGCAATTCTACGATCATTTTGATCTAAAGCGGTATTGTCAAACCATTCAACAAATCTGACTGCAAATCTAATTGTGCCGACTTGTTTTGTTAATTCTTCACCAATAGCCCAACCAAAAATAATCTTATCTTTCTCAGATTGGGTGTCTCTTAAAAAGTCTCTTGAGATACCTTTTGTTCCATCGGGTAATTCTCATTCAATATAAATATGACGAGTGTTTAAATCAACTGCATCATAATATCTATCAATTCTAAAGAATACAACCTCAGCTAATTTATCGCCTTTTACCGCAATCTGACTTAATTCACCAGGTACAGTAATACCACGAGTATTAGCGTTAATTTCAAAGAACGGTTCATCAAGAGGGAGTCTTAAAAAATATGGGTCTGTACCAGTGCGACCCGTGCCAATAGCCATACCAGCCAAATCTCTAATATGTTGGAAATATTCGTTTAAACTAGTAATCTGTTTAACCGGGATTTTATTGCCATTTCCATCATCAACTAAAATAGAATCTGTTTCTTCGTCAATTTCGCTCGGATCGCAAGCAACAGTTACCCATGACTGAGTATTTTGATCATACATTCTCTTAAAATACTGTTTTTCTATCTCATGAATTTCTGGATTACGAACTTCTTCAATAATTGGCTTTAAACCTAATTTAGTAGAGGCTTTATCAAATAACACGGTATAGTTTTGTCTATTTTCACTATCAATATAAGTGATCATTTAATTTTCCTCCTATCTTATTAAAAATAGGGAGGAGGAAGAACCTCCTCCCTTAACTATTATACTTAATTTTACATTAAGTTAAATTATTTAGAACTGACCTTGGAATATACTTCTTTCCATTCGTCTACTTCATCAGCAGGAACTATTACCATTTTTACAAGATTCATTCCATCTTTTGTTAAAAATTTATTAGAGTCTGCTTCAAGGCGATATTTTACTGTATAATAAATATCTTCAAGATGAATTGGAGAAGTAATCGTTCCATTAGTTCCAAGATATGTATATAAAGGTGTCTTTATCATAAAAAATTCCTCCATTAATTAACTGGAACATAGTTATAATTATCAATTTGATACATATAACTAACAATATATCCAAATCCTGTAAGTTGAGTTTCACTTCTATAATAGAATGTTAAATTTGTTGTACGACCACTATTATGGTTATATAAATTGCCTGAAACAGATCCAGAATTATCTAACAAATTTCGGTTTTCACTTACGAGGTATAAATAAGATCCTTCGGTTGGAGAACCAATTTCAAAATTATTGCAAGAGTTATATAAGTTAACAAATGGCATATTACCCCATTTAACTACTGAAGCAGGTACTCTAAATAGATCAATAGTGTAATCTATACAGAAAGCATTGTTAAATGACTGAGTTCCAATCATAGCCAATCCAGAAGGTAATATGATGCTACCTTCTACGGCACGATCCGCAGGCACTGGAGTAATTGTTTTAATAGAGCTACAACTCATAAAGAAACGATTTCCAATTGTACGTAAACCTTCGGGTAATTCAATGTATTCTAATGAACATGGATAATTGTTAATACTACCCTGCGAATTTGCTGCCAATGTTCTTAATTTACAAGGTTCTGCTTCGCTGCTCTTTCAGAAAATATGAGTAATTCCTTTTGATCCACCTCAGCTATTGCCCTTTGTAAATGTTCCACCTAATGTAATAACAGGTAAGCCATTATAATAACTTGGTAAAGTAATTTTTCCAGCTAATTCACAGCCTTCTTTAATATCAACACGTCATCCTTCTGGAATATTATAACTTTCATCTCTATATCCTTGCGGAATAGTTGTATCATTTTCACCTTCTGAATAAGACACTTTTGTAAATGAAAGATATTTAGGATCAATAGCTTCATCGTAAACAGATTGTCTCTTATAAACTACTCATATATCCATGTCATGAGTAACATAAATATTGTCTAAATTTATTAATGCTTGATTAATTTGACGATCATTTGCAGTTAAAGGAACCACATCTCTAGAATATCCCTTAAACTTATATGTTTCTATTAATGATAAATCTGTTCCACTAATAGAAGGCATAATATTTGGTGCCTTTGCCGGTTGTCCATATGTAGATGTGGTTGTTGCTACAATTGCGCCATCTGGATTTTTAAATGTTACAATATAAGGTGTCTCTTGGAAAATTGCATATAATGTAATAACATTCTTGCTATCTGTAAATTCTTGAGCATTTAAAATAGGCTCATACATTCCATTTGTATAATCATACTTAACAAATCAATCAGCATCTTTTTCTGGATTCTTAACTAAACTTCAACCTAAGAAATCACAGTATTGTTTAAATGGCACTTTTTCAGTAACTGTAACTGTTTGACCTGTTTCATGAGGGTAACGAATAATATCAATTTCTTCTTCCTTACCATTTTGAAGAACTTGAATAAATTTAGCAATATAAGCAGGGTCAACTTTTGCAACACGAATCTTTAAATTCGGGAATGCTTTTCCATATTTATCTGTTAAATCAGACTCTTTAATTGCTTCACCTTCTGCGTTAGAAATAAATACTTCACCAGAAATAGTTGGATAAGTCTGCTGATTTAACATACTTTCAATATTATTAGTGAACTGGTTAATTTCATTAGATGGTGTATTATTCTTATCATCATAGAATAATTTAAATAAACTCATATCCTGAATAGTACTTTCATCCATATTTGAATTATAGGTGTATACTTTACCATTTAAAGTATCTTCATACCATAATTCATCATCATGGTTATATGGTTCAAATGTACTATGGTCAGTTAAATAATAATATGGTGTATCAGCAATTTTAGATTCACCATATTCAACTTGAACATATGGAGTCCAGTTAACATCAGCCATACGAATTGATAAACGACTTGTTCTGCCCGCGCCATTCTTTCTATCAACAAGATTCTTCAAGATTGTATAAGAACCATATCCAAGAGCATCTCCATCGAAAGAAATTTCTGTTATTGGTGAGTCAATGCCTTTTCCATCAATTGCAGCATCATAATTTGTTAAGCCATCTACGAATAAGCCCTCATACTCTTCATGCGGACGATATACTAATTCACCATCTACCATATCAGCTACTACTGGAGCTTGACGAGAAGTAATAATTTTCTTCAATTCCTTATTTTGAGTAAATACTAAACGAGTAATTGTATTTGGTAAATGAACTGTATTTAAAGGAGCACCTTCCGCAAATAAAGCATAACGTAACTGTGTTCCTAAAGCACGGAATTCTTCAAGTTTTTGAGGAGAACGAACATCTAGATATGTATTAACTCCTCTCATGTTTGTTAAATTAATCTTTTGTAGCAATGCTTTTTCATGACCAGCTTTTACTGTACCATCTTTATTAACTTCAGTATAAAGTTCAAGTGGATTTAATGTTTCAGCATTATAGAATCCAGGAGCATCGCTACCAAGCGTAATATCAAGCAAGCGTTCCGTGTTAGGGAAGTGAATTTCATTCATATATTTTGTACTTAAATCACCAAAACTTGAAATATATTTACTTCCTGCAAAATAGTTCAACTGTTGATCAACTTGACCACTCTTGTAACCTTCTGCAACAGATGGTGAAATAACCGTTGGAATTCCATCTGGATATTTAGCTTCATTATACGCTTCTTCACAACGGAAGGTATTTTCATCTACGAATGTAGTAACAAAGAAATTTAAGTATGGTGTTACTTTATATTCTGGAGTAGCATCATAGTATTTAACAGGATATACAATAGAAGGGTCATCTACGTATGCGCCAGTAGCTGTATCCCATCTCTTTCCATTTAAATAGAAGTCAGATGATGTAGAAGGTTTATTACCAGTACTACGGAAGTTAGCACCAGCCATACCACCAGTATTAATACTGAAGGCACCTCCGCCTCATTTAGAATCCATATAAAGTAAACGATTCTCAATTAATAATTCGCGAGAAAGAATTCTATCGCCTTGACAAGCATATAAATAGTTTGCGGTAGTAGGATTTCCTTCCTGGTTAATTCATTCTTGAGTAACTGGTAAAACATATTTATAATATTCATCTAATCCAATAGCAATAATTGGACGTTTACCCATCATCGCATAAGAATCAAATGTTTTACCACCGCGGCACATATAAGCATCTTCAATAGTAGTTTCATCAATCTTAGTTTTTCTTAATGAAACATACTTTTCTAATACTTTATTATAGAATACGTCATATAGATTTGTCCATAATACGCTATCTTTTGTTGAATATGTACCATTTTCTGTATTATTTTCATCATAATCCCATAATTTAGCGCCTACGTTGTTTAAACCTAATTGAGTATCAACATCGTAGAAAATTGGATACCAAATATAATCTCCACCCTCTTCTCTTGGACCTCATGAAGCAATCATCATATTCTTTCCACGAGAGTCATAGCAAAGCATTAATTCAGTCATAACAAAATATGTGCAACAGTAATCTAAATCTAAATGCTTATCAAATTCTGCATAGAATTTTTGACGACGATATTCTTTACTATTCTTTGTAAAAATACCATATGTGCGCTCAACGCCACCAGACGTTTCAGTTTCATAAGTAACTGCCTGTTTAGCAATTTCTTCTTCATCTGGAACATAAATAAATTCTGGTTCTGAATAATTATCAGGATCTAGAACGAATTCATCATAATTAAAATCTGGATTACTAATTTTCTTAGTAATTTTACCACTAACTAATAAACGAACTGGTTCATCTAAAGGGGCATAATTAGCTGGGTCTAATGGCAACGCGGATACATCAGTACTATCTAACCACTTAAATAAACTTTCTAAATGAGATAATTTATTATATGCATAATTACAAGCTGCGGTTAGTGTGTTACCACCAATATCAGCAGAATAATCTTTATCATTGCTCTTACCCAAAATAATATTTTGAGCATATTCAAATTGATCAGCCTTTGCATGATAACGTGCCTCAAAGTGCTGTACAACTTCATATTTAGGATTTGTAGCATTTGAACCAGCCATTAATGTTTTAAACCCATTATAACGAGCCTCTGCGTTAGGGAAACGGAATGAACACCAAGTACCTTGGTTATCACGTAATTCTCAACATTCTGCAACATCTTTAATATTAAGATGTTTTCCTGTCTCTGGGTCTACCACAAATGGATGTGGTTTCTTTATTTCGAAACCATAGCGTTCATTTGAACTCTTGTCAAGGTTCATGTTATAACGGCCGATATATGTGTATTCATTTTCACCTGTCTTGTGGAATACAAGCATCGGAAAACCATAAACATTTACACGATAATCGTCTGGATTGATTCCACTAATACCTAAGTCTTCTAGTGGGTGTTTATCATAAATACCAGTACCCATTAAGTTAACGAAACCAGTGTTATAAGAGCCTGAAGATTCCATGTAGTCGATCTTTCAAGTGAATGTCTTAGAACCAATAGTATCATGGTCTACATGCCAATCAGTTGTTAATACATCTCCATTTTCTAGAGTGTAATTTTCATACTTTATTTCGTCCCCATCTTTAATAGGGTTTCCAAAAACTGGTTTACCAGCTAATTCACCTTTGGTATAAACTCAATTTTTAGCCTTTTTAAACTTTGCTTTAAAATTACGTCTTGGATATTTCTGTGAAGAAGTACCCTGTACATCTAACTCAACGTTATCTGCGGTAAAACTTGGGCAGTGTGTATAATATCTTAATGAAGAAATGCCACCTTTATCGCTTGGCTGACTTAACAAGTAATCAGCTACTGGGTTAGTAAATTCAATACGAACCTGACGCTTATTTCCTTTAGCGTAAGGTAAACCAGTACCCTGCGCAGTGGCTGTCATATCAATAACTGCATAAGGCATTGTTGGATCATCTGGATGTGATGCGTTATAATCTAATAATTTTTGATAACTTAACGCAGTTGCATCGTTAACATCAGTTAATTGGTTTTCATCATAAATATCAATATCTTTAATATCAGCAATATAGTTATGAATAATATCTGGCATTGTTAAAGCAACCGGATAAGCACGGAATTTATATAAATCAAAATCACAGTAATTAGAGTTGATTTCAAATTTAACTGTGTTTTCCATACTGATTGCGGCAATAGCAGATAAGCTACCAACACCTGAAAGAATACCATTTAAGTAAATACTTAAAGCATCTTTCGCATGGTCAACTACAAATGAAATATTAATGATTTCATTTTCTTTATATTTAACATTAACTGTTGAACCAGATGTATTAAAATAAGCTTCTTGAGTACCAATAGCAAAACCTTCATCACGAGAATTTAAGAACTTCATCGCAATATATTTTTCAGTTTGAACAACTTTCTTGGTAGTATTGGCTTCATTCATCACCATGTTACCATCAGAGTCTAACATAGGACGAGCATTGCTCATTGCATTAATTTCTTCTAATGTTTTTTCTTGTCCAAGCTCACTTTCAACTTCAGTTCCATTTTCTAAAGTTATAATATAACGATATTTTGGAATTTCTGTAACAAGTGTAGCGAATTTTTTGGCATTACGAATACGGAAACGAATTTCAAATGTTCATGGGCTTGCATCTGTATTCATCGCCATTGCATTTTCTTTATCCGTAAGAGGAAGCGGGAACGTTACGCTCGCGCCATTGGCAACAGATAAGTATGAACCCATTCCATCGTTATCATTCATCCAACCGTTAGTATACCAGTTGAAATTTTTTAATTCTGCTTCATAATTATTAACTTTTGAAACTCATTTGGCTCTATTGGCACGAATTTCTTTATTAGAACGACCAATAGAATCATAATTTAAACGAAGTCTGTTCGGATATTTTAATGACAAATCTCTGGCACCACGGTCATCAATTTCAAAATTAATTGTCTTGGTTGCAGAGCCACAAACTAAAGAAAATGTGTTTTGTTTAACCCCATCTTCAACAAACTCATAATAAGGAGTTAAGTCCATAGATAGTCATGAACCAGAAGAATAACGATGCTCTTCAGTGTTTAACAAATCATTATTTCGATATAATGATACCTCAACTGCACTGCCTTCTGCTTCAGCTACAGCGCTATATACCATGTATTGAATTACCGCAGGTTCATAATTAGTAATTGTTCCTAATTCATTTTTTACCCAGATAATTGGCATTTCATTGCCAGCTTCAACAAAAGGAACTTCATAAGCAATTTCAGAACTTCTATACTCTTGATCATTAATAACCGTAGACAACCATAAACGAATTGTGTGCATGCCATGCGGTTGCATAGGAATGTTAAGTTGCTGCACATGTTTACTGTTTGCACTTGATAATGTCACACCTACGCTAGCTTCTGCGCCATCAACAGAATAATTAACTTTGACAGGTGCATTAACTCCTCCTAGTCCTTCAAAGTAAGGGATATAAGGAAGTGCTGGGTCTGTCTGTTTAATATCCATTGTGATATCAGCTGGTTTTTCAATATACATGTCTAATACTCTAATTGGAGAAAAAGTCTGTGTTAATCCTTTTCCTCTGTTATATTTAGCCATTGGAGAGTTAATTAAAACAGTAATTTCAATATTATCACTCTTTGGCAATAAGTTAGTATTAAACTCATACACATCACCATTGTATAAACGGGTTTGACGAACAACATCATCATATACGCCGTCTAGATCTTTTGCCGTAAGTAAAAAAGATACATAACTATCAGCAGTTGAACGAGGTGCAAATGTAATAATATTATCTTGACCATAAATATAAGTAGAACCTAAAAGATCAATACCGTCATAATCTAAAAATAAATCCTGTTCAACTGGGCCACTTCCGCCACCTTCACCAGAGCCACTAACTGCAAGCAAAGCAGCTTCAATAGTTTGATTTTCAGAATCTACTGATAAAACTCTAAAAAATCTTCCATCAGAATTTAAAATTAATCCATCTTTTGGAGGCTCCACAGCAGAATTTTCCAATGCGGCCATGGGGATAATATAAGTAGAGTCATCTTCTATATCTTCAAACTTTTTTATTATTTGCTCTTCTGAACCATTCGCGTAAATAATACCAGACCCTGTTGTACTACCACCACCACCGCTCATGATATGCTTAGAGTTATTTACATCTAATATAATTTGATTTGTATCATATGCAAAATAAATCTTGCCATCATAATACGGTTGATGCATAATCTGATCATATGTTCCACGAATAGGCCAGAACTTTACTTTATCAGCCATATAATTCTCCTTTCTTTCCTTGTGAATATAAAAAATAGGGAGAAGGATATCCTTCTCCCTAAGTATCTATCCTTCAGTAAAACTAAAGAATATAAAAGTTTTATTATCTTACTTTGCCCTAAAATTAGAATGTGCCCCAAACATAATTAGCAGTAATTGTTGAACCAGTAGAAGTAATACTTAAATTATCAGATCTTAAAATAAATTCTAAATCTTTACTATTGATTGCGGTATTACCTTCATCAATTAATGCAACTGTATTTTTTACTGTACTAGTATTATTTGCAGTAGTTACTGTAGTCTTTGTATTTATTTCATCTAATTTAGAAACAGTATCAACAACTTGAATTCTTTCAACTGTTGTTCCAGTAACGTGTCCATTATTTGTTGTTAAACCAGTAACAACATCAAATGTCTTAGTCTGGTGTGTAAGTTGTTCTTGACTGACTGCGGTAGGAGTATTAGCATTACCATTAGTAGAACTAGAAATTGTTCCATGTGCAACAGTTACAACTGCTTTTTCTCCTGCTTCTCCACTATGAGTTGAACTAACAGCCATTTGATTGCCAGCCGCAACTTCCATAGAGGCTAAAATAGTTCCAGCGCCATCCGCAATCTCAATACCATTACCTGTATCTGCTAAACCAAGACCTGAATAAACAACAGTATCATCACCAGAAGGAATGACTTCAAAGTATAAACTGCCTGCTGGGATTACGCCATTAACTTCTTTTGGATCTGCACTACTATTAGCAATTAATAAATCACCAGTTTTTACTGATTTTGTTCCGCCTCCAGCAACAGGAACTGAATCTAAAGTATCTCCAGCTTTAAAAGTATCACCAACTTTAACGCCAGAAGTAGGAAGTGCACTAAATGTCTGATCTGGACCTACACTACCTCTATAGACCATACCATTGACATCAGCAAGAATACCATCAACTTCGCTCTTTGTATAAACTGGTAAATTAGCTACACCACTAACAAATGAAATTTGATCTGCGGCCGCAGTATGATCGCCAAGTGTAATTTTCGGATCAAGTGTAGCTGAACCGCCATTATTTCCACTATCCGTTACAGCAACTCTAAATCCAGAAGTTGCTCCATTTGTAATTTGTACAGAATCTGATTTTAATGTAGTATCTACTGCTGAGATAGTAATATTATTTGCTGTTCCAGTGACTTCAACATTTGTACCAGCATTGATTGCAACAGAACTTACATCTGAAAGAGTACCATCTGCACTGCTCTTATTCTGTAATTTAATGGTTGCGACACCATCTTCTCCTGGAGTAGCAACGGCAGAACTCATTTCATAAGCAGTACCAGTAACCGTTATAGCTTTTCCAGTGCTAGAAACTGTAACGCCATTTTCGCCAGTCATAGTAATTGCAGGAGTAGCGCCATCACTATCCTTTAATACTTGATTAGCTTCATTACGTAGTGCCCAAGAAATTGTAGCTGTACCATTAGAAGTAGTAATTGTAGGTGTAAAATCTTTTCAAATTTTAGTATTATCAATACCATTTACTTGAACCCAACGACCATCTTTTTTAACCGCTAAAATATTGCCATTAGTAACATAAGCAAAATCGCCATCGTTAAATAAATTAGGATTTTGATATCCTGAACTTGTAGATTCTTCCAAATCATCTGTTGTACTTACGGTAATGATATTACTATTTACTGGTAAAGCTGTTGCGGCACCAGTACCAATATATAATCTACTAGTCTGCTTGTTTTCATCAATTGTTAAATAAAAAGTACCTTCCTCTATACCATTATTAGTCTTTAAAGTATTAAGGCCGGCAAGAGTACCCTTTTTAAAATTAATTAAATTAAAAGCCATTTTTTATTCTCCTTTCCTTAAATTATTCTTCTCCCAATTCATGCCATCTTAAACGATCATTCATTTCAGTGACACTAGTATTAAGATAAGAAATTGCAGAACCTACATCCAGATATTTCCCCTCTACTGGAGTAAAGGTCCCCATTGTAGTTTCAAGGTTGGAAACTCTAGCTTCCAATCCATTAGTTCCATTTAATGTATCTTCTAAATTGCCAACTTTAGTTTGCAATACAGAAATATTTGAATTAATTTCAGCGGCATCACTAGGATGGTTCTGAATCCAATCTGCAATTTCTTGTAATGTATCCAAACTTTCGCCAGCATTCTCCGGAATTAATAATTCCGCCACTTTTTCCGTAACAATAGTTGCTACAGATTTGTTATCATCTGTACCAATTAAAGTTGAAACTTGTGCTTGAAGATCGGCAATGGATTGTCTATCTTCCGCTGACATCTCAGCAGAAACTGTCGCCCAAGTTCCATCTCCGCGCAAAAATTTTAATTGATCTCCTGCTACTGGAACTGGAACCAGTCCAGAAATACCATTATCAGTAGCTGTCGCTCCTGTCATAACTGGTACTGATAAGGCCTCAGCAACAGGCATATTTACCCATTTACCTTCGGCCTCATCATATACCAATAAATCGCCATCTGTTTGACCGTTTAAGGCGATATCTGCGACATCTGCTAATGAAATATTTCCACTAGGATTAGAAGAAGAGCCAGAAATTAATTTATTGCCTAAATATAGTTTGCCTGTTTCGGAACTTGCTCTTTCATACACAAAATACAATGTATCAGAGTCTTTAGTGGCAAGACTATTGTAAAGTGCTTGAGTTCCTCGCATAAACTTAACATAATTTATTGCCATATTTCTTTCATACCCTCCTTAGTCGTATTATTTCAAAAAATTGATTAATAGTTTTAAGAAGATTGACCTTATGAACCC
>Ga0326511_10003322_pt1 | contig 12943 bp, 9 predicted proteins | sample 0_2496_0518_D_FD_203701 | JGI IMG/M metagenome (GOLD analysis project Ga0326511, IMG submission 203701) | Bovine rumen microbial communities from UC Davis, California, United States - 0_2496_0518 | ecosystem: Host-associated > Mammals > Digestive system > Stomach > Rumen | place: USA: California... | reverse complement strand
ACGATTCCTAAGACGAGCGATGTCAACTGGGTTGAGAACATGCAGTGTGTGCAAGAGTTCACCAAGCTCTCAACGGGCGAGTGGCAGCTGACGCTCGATGATATGTTTGTGGAACTCACCATAGCCAAGTTCCTTTCCAAGTTTATTGTCGTGCGCACCACGCGTCGCAGTGACTTTGCTTTCGATGAGATTCCAAAGGCATTGTTACGTGGCCGTAAGCCTGTCCTCAAGGATGCCTATGCTGAGATGCGCGACGACAAGTTCTGGGAGCAGTACCGACAGGTGGAACTCACGAAGAGCGAGAGTTCTATGGAGTCGTTCGTCAACCAACTGGGAAAGATCAAGGGCTTGAAGTATATTGTCTTCGGACTGAAGGCGCTCGTTGAGAACTTCGTCGAGACAGGTACGAAGGACCATCCGAGCAAGGTGGACATTGGTCCGGTGAATACGATCATTTCGCAGAACTTCTACGACAAGTGGCGTCTGCGTGCCAGTGCTCAGACCACTGCCAACCTGCATCCTCACATCTTCCTGAAAGGCTATTATGCACACGGCATGGTATCGAATGAGAACTATTACGATGCTCAGATAACCTATACTTTCAACAAGCCGGGCTATCTGCCTCGCGAGTTTCCGCGTCAGGCCATTGCCTTCGAGTCGATGCGCGATGTGGCCTTGCCAAGCGATAAGTTCATCCAGACCGATAAGGACAACATGTTCACGTCGTTCAAGGTGACACCGATCGACAAGATGTTCCTCTACAACCGACAGGCCCTCAGCTTCGACTATGAGCAGGAATGGGGCTTCAAGGTTTTTGCTGAGGCGAAGACCGAGGGCGTGAAGCCTGTTGGCAATATTGAACTGAAGCCTGTGGCCTCTGCCAATCCGCTGGATCACATTCGTTATACCGAAGCCACCGCAGGCGTGCGCTATGCTCCAGGCGAGACGTTCATCAACACCAAGCAGCACCGCTGGCCCATCAACCTCGATGCTCCCGTGTTCCGCATTCAGCATACGATGGGCTTCAAGGGCGTGCTGGGAGGCCAGTACAACTATAACTTCACTGAGGGCGAAATCTATAAGCGTGTGTGGATGCCCATGAGCTGGGGTAAGCTTGACATGCGTGCCAAGTTTGGCGCCCAGTGGAACCGCGTGCCTTATCCGCTCCTTATCATGCCAGTGGCCAATCTGGGCTACATCCTGGAAGATCAGACGTTCAACCTTATAAATAATATGGAGTTCCTGAACGACCGTTACCTGTCGGTGATGCTCGACTGGGACCTGAACGGCAAAATCTTCAACCGCATCCCATTGCTGCGCAGGCTGAAGTGGCGCGAGTGGATTAGCGTGAAGTGTCTTTGGGGTAAGTTGACCGATAAAAACAACCCTTATCTGCCAGAGAATCAGACAAGCGATGTGCTGATGATGTTCCCGGAAGGCTGTCATGTGATGGACGGAAGTCGCCCTTATTGGGAAGTATCGTTTGGTATACACAATATTTTCAAGCTTGTACACGTTGAATACGTAAGACGCCTCAGTTACAATGAACTGCCCAGTTCAAACAAGTGGGGTGTGCGATTCATGATCCGAACAACCTTCTAACTTAAAAGCATAATTAATATTAATTTAATCGTAACATTCACTAAAATAAATTAATTAAACAATGGGTTGGCATTTCCCCACCCACCTCGGAAGAGGCTAAAAAAACAAAAAGAAATGGAAAAAGCAAACGTGAAACCCGCAGAGGGTAAATTGGGAATCATGGTGGTAGGCAATGGTGCCGTGGCCACTACGTTCATGACTGGTGTGCTGATGGCACGTAAAGGCTTGGCCAAGCCAGTGGGTTCGATGACTCAGTACGACAAGATTCGTGTGGGGCGTGGTGCTGACAAGAAGTACATGAAGTACGGTGAAATCGTATCGATTGCCAACTTGAACGACATCGTGTTTGGAACATGGGATGTCTATCCCCAGAATGCTTATCAGTCGGCTATGTATGCACAGGTGCTGAAGCCTGCCGACATTGAGCCGGTGCGCGATGAGCTGGAGAAGATCGTACCCATGAAGGCTGCCTTCGACAAGAACTATGCCAAGCGTCTCGATGGCGACAATGTGAAGACCTGCGCCACTCGCTGGGACATGGTTGAGCAGTTGCGCGAGGACATCCGCAACTTCAAGCAGCAGAATGGTTGCTCGCGCATCGTGGTGCTGTGGGCTGCTTCTACTGAGATCTATGTGCCTGTCTACGAGCCTGTCCACGGCACGCTGGCTGCACTCGAGGCTGCAATGAAGGCTGACGACCGCGAGCATGTTGCTCCTTCTATGTGCTATGCTTACGCTGCTCTCACCGAGGGTGCTCCTTTCGTGATGGGTGCTCCTAACACGACCGTCGACATTCCCGCTATGTGGGAACTCGCTGAGAATACTCAGATGCCTATCGCCGGTAAGGACTTCAAGACTGGTCAGACCCTTGTGAAGAGCGGCTTCGCTCCAATCATCGGCACACGTTGCCTCGGTCTCGATGGCTGGTTCTCTACCAACATTCTTGGCAACCGCGACGGTCTGGTGCTCGACGAGCCTCAGAACTTCCGCACAAAGGAGGTCAGCAAGCTCTCTACGCTGGAGACCATCCTGAAGGCTGAAGATCAGCCCGATCTCTACACCGACTACTATCACAAGGTGCGCATCAACTACTATCCTCCTCGCAACGACAACAAGGAGTCTTGGGACAACATCGACATCTTCGGCTGGATGGGCTATCCCATGCAGATCAAGATCAACTTCCTCTGCCGCGACTCTATCCTTGCCGCTCCTGTATGTCTCGACCTCTGCTTGCTCATCGACCTCGCCGCTCGCGCAGGCCGTTGTGGCACACAGCGCTTCCTGAGCTTCTTCCTGAAGAGCCCGATGCACGACTACACGAAGGGTGAGGAGGCTGTCAACCATCTGTATCGTCAGCACACCATGCTGAAGAACGCAATCCGCGAGATGGGTGGCTATGAGGCTGACGAAGAGATTGACTAAATCTTGCATGTGCTAACATTCTTAATTGGAAGAAGGTGACCCCTTCTTCCTTTTTTGATTCAATTTGTGAAAGTGAGTGACGTGAGAATCGAATTTTGCTCCCCTTCTTTACTAAAATCATTGAAAACATGGAAACATTGCTAATCAAAAACATAGGGACGCTGGTGGTCGACAACCACCGCAAAAAATATCTTTGTGGCGACGAGATGCGACAGATGGAGTGCATCAACCATGCTTGGTTGCTCGTCGAGGACGGAAAGTTCAAGGATTGGGGCAATTCGCCCGTCAGTATCCCCTCATGCCGTGAGATTGATGCCTGTGGCGGCACGGTGCTGCCCTCTTTCTGCGACAGTCACACCCATCTTGTCTATGCCGACAGCCGCGAAGACGAGTTTGTCGACAAGATTCGTGGATTGAGCTATGCCGAGATAGCCCACAGGGGCGGAGGCATTCTGAATTCTGCCGACCGTCTGCACGAACTCTCAGAAGAAGATTTGTATCTTCAGGCCATGACGCGCATCAACGAGATTATCCGCAAGGGTACGGGAGCCGTAGAGATCAAGAGCGGCTACGGTCTGAACACCGACGACGAGCTGAAGATGCTCCGCGTCATCCGGCGCATCAAGGATACAGCTCCGCTCAAGGTTGTTGCCACTTTCCTCGGAGCCCATGCCGTGGGCCGTGCCTACGCAGGTCGACAGGCCGACTATGTCGACTTGGTGGTCAACGAGATGATTCCCGAAGTGGGCAGACAGCAACTGGCCGACTATATTGACGTCTTTTGCGACGAAGGCTTCTTCACGCCTGCCGAAACGGCGCGGATGCTCAAGGCTGGCATGGAGTGGGGCATGCGTGGAAAAATTCATGGTCAGGAGTTGGCTGACTCGGGTGGGGTAGAGGTTGCCGTTCAGAACGGTGCCTTGAGTGTAGACCATCTGGAGAGCATGACCAATCGTGACATCAGCCTGCTACGTGAGTCCTGTTCGCAGTCGCCTTGCATACCTACAGCCCTGCCAGGCACGTCGTTCTTCCTGAACATGCCGTTTGCTCCGGCGCGTAAGATGATTAGTGCTGGTCTGCCGCTCGCCATTGCCAGCGACTACAACCCAGGTTCCACTCCGTCGGGCGACATGAAGTTTGTGGTGTCGTTGGCCTGCATCAAGATGCGTTTGTTGCCTGAAGAGGCGCTCCACGCTGCCACGCTCAATTCGGCGGCTGCAATGGGGCTGAGCAGCGACTACGGTTCGATTGCCAGAGGGAAGGTTGCCAATTTTTTCATCACCACTCCCATGCGTTCGCTCAATTTCCTGCCCTACGCTTATACCTCGCCCGTCATTCAGCAGGTGTTCCTCGCAGGCAGTCCTGTACAGTGAAACTTACAATGTCTTTGACATTCCTCTATGCGTCCTCTCAATCTCTGCGTTCTGCTTCCTTTTTCGCTTCCACTTGAATTATGTATTTTCTTGACAACACCCCCTCTGAGAATCGCATGGAATTCACCAAACTGAAAGTCGCTTGCAAATATGCGAGTATTGAGAGGGGTTACGCATATTGTTGATTTACAGCGTGTTGTAAAATTTTGCTTCGCAAAAAGAACTGTTTCTCTCCATGAGACTTCGTCTTTCGAACAGCTCCAAGCGCACTTCGCGCTGAGATTAGTATTGAATCAAAGTGGGTTTGCAGGCATATCAAACTGAGTTCTTACTTTAATCAGAACGTAACGGAAGTTAAAACTCAGTTTGATATGGCTGTAAACCCACTTTGATTCAATATCAATCTCAAAACTGCCGCTAAGACATGACGTGAGCACTGCGGTTCCTCGCTTCCAGAATGCCACTTTCCGAAGGTGCTTTTTTTTATGAATAATCTTGACAAAACTACGGTGGGTCAGGGTACAGGTAAGTTTTTTTTCGGTGAATCTCTTTGTTAGTTTGAAAGAAAGTGCTAATTTTGTCAGCGATAATAAATTCTTGAGAATAAATATGCCGTTTCGTAGTAATTCAAGAACTTGATTTATGGGAGTGACATTTAATCAGAAGGAGCAGCAGTTCGTGTTCGATTTTGAGCATGAAGGGAAAGATGATATCGTAAGTCTGACAGGCAACGGTTATCAAGTGGAGGCTTTTGGTAAATGCTTCTATTATGGTTATGAGTTTTCTGACCAGGTAGATGGTGCTGTACGCACGGCTTTCATTAAGCATGTTAAGTTTTCTGAACGTTTGCAGGACAACCAGGACTTGACGCAGTTCATCAAGAAAGCAGTCGATAATCTGAATCGTCGCATCAACCTTTATGACTATAACCTTGTGGTGATGCCTGAGTCATCGAGTCAGGTCAATCAATACATGCTCCGTTACATCTACCGTTTCGCTCAGCCATCACTCTACAAGATGGAGTTGGTGAAAGCCCTTCCTTCGAGTATTTCATTTGATATGGATGCATACGAGCAGCAGTATCTTGACGATGTGCTGGAGAATGGTCGTCCTCGTTACACGCAAGCGCAGAAAGAGGAGGTAAAGCAGTCTATCAGGCAGATGATTGATTTGATTCACAAAAAAGACTATTTCACGATTGCCAAGGATGTGAAGAAGAGCAGGTTTCGTCCCTATATCATGCACTTCCTGAAATTTGCCAGCGAGGATGACAAGGAATTGTGCAGACAGATTAGAAGGCAGAATGTTCTTATCGTAGATGATGTGACAACCAGCGGATCGACTCTCAACGAGATTCTGCGTACTCTCCGTATTCTGAATGAAGACAACGACATCCGAGTATTCAGTCTTATTGGCCGCAAGGATCTGATGGCAGATGCACTCTGATACAGATTATAAATTAAAACGTGACGTTATGAATATAGGTGATAAAGCGCCCGAATTGTTGGGCAAAGACGAGAATGGACGTGAAATACGTCTGAGTGATTTCAAAGGCAAAAAGCTGGTGCTCTACTTCTATCCGAAGGACATGACGAGTGGCTGTACGGCAGAGGCTTGCAGCTTTCGCGACAAGCTGGGCGAAATCAACGATGCTGGGTACAGCGTGGTTGGCGTGAGTGTAGACGATGCTGCCAAGCATGTTAAGTTCAAGGAAAAATATGAGCTGAACTTCCCCCTCATTGCCGATGTTGATAAGACACTGGTCGAGCAGTTTGGCGTGTGGCAGGAGAAGTCGATGTACGGACGGAAGTATATGGGTACCGTGCGCACTACCTTTATTATTAATGAAGAGGGAATCATTGAGAATATCATTGGTCCGAAGCAGATTAAGACGAAGATTCACGCAGAACAGATTCTTGAAAAGAAATAAACAGTAGTTTTGGTGATTAGCGAGAAGTTAGGCATACGCAGGAGGGCGGCACTCGAACTGGCCCGTCGGCTGAACCACAATCTGAGGCAAGAGCATCCTTTGCGACAGGTGTTCTGGGAGAGTACCGTGCGTTGCAATATCCATTGCCGGCATTGCGGGAGCGACTGTAGGCAGATGGCCAGTCAGCCTGACATGCCACGTGAGCACTTCTTCCGTGTGTTAGACAATATCGCCAGTCGCCTGAACCCTGCAGAGGTGTTTGTCATTTTGGGTGGGGGCGAACCGCTCGTGCGCGAAGACGTGGTGGAGTGCGCTCAGGGCATTGCCGACAGAGGCTTCCCCTGGGGGATGGTCTCCAATGGACTCTTTCTTACGCCTGCGCTCTTCAAACAGTTGCGCCGGGCCGGGCTCTGCTCGCTGACTGTCAGTCTCGACGGACTTGAAGAGCAACACACGTGGCTGCGTCGTCACCCCGACTGTTTTCGCATGGCCAGTCAAGCCATCGACATGATGGTGGCCGATGGAGGGATGGCATACGATGTCATGACTTGTGTGCATCAGCATAACTACGACCAGCTGCCAGCCTTGCGTGATTATCTTATCGGCAAGGGCGTGAAGGAGTGGCGGCTTTCCACCATCTTCCCAGTAGGCCGTGGGGCGCAGGATGCCAGCCTGCAACTCACCAAAGAACAGTTTCGCGGATTGTTTGAGTTCATCAAGCAGACACGTCAGGAAGGGCGCATCCATGCGTCGTATGGATGCGAAGGCTTTCTGGGTGCGTATGAAGGCGATGTGCGCGACTGGCTGTTCCGTTGCGGAGCGGGTGTCACAGTCGCCTCCGTCTTGGTTGACGGCAGCATTAGTGCCTGTACCAGCATACGCTATAACTACCGTCAGGGCAATATCTATGAAGACGACTTCATGGACGTGTGGGAACATCGCTTCCAGGCACATCGCGACCATCGCTGGATGAAGCGCGACGAATGTGAGCATTGCAAGTATTGGCGCTATTGCGAAGGCAACGGACTGCATCTGCGCGACGATGATGGTCGACTGCTCTTCTGCCATTTAGCACGTTTGCAACAAGAATAGTTCTATCCTAACAATTAAATCATTCCTGTTATGAAGAAAAAAATATATGCCATCAGCAATCTGGTTCTTTCTTCGCTTATCGCACTTCTGGGCTTTGGCTCGTGCAAGACCCCAAAAGTGGAGATGAAAGATAAAGCCGTTTCGAACACAAATCAAGTAGTCCAGCCCACTGACACGGTGAGCAAACCAAAGCCGCAAAGGGATATTCGCGTGCTCTACGGCCCACCTCCTGTGAGGAAGGAAGAATGGCACGCACCCCTGAGATTGGAAGAATAGAAGGGGAAATGCAGTCAGAGCTTCACGCTGGACAGAATCTCCTTTGTGGCGCCTGACTTGCTCTTAACGTAGTCGCCAGCCTTTTTGCTGCTTTCCAGCAAGAAGGCTGGTTCTTTTTCAAAGCGTTGCATGAACTGGGCAAAGTCAGTGTAGTTGTTGATTTCGAGACAGCCGCCTACGCTCAGCAACTCTTGCGCCTCCTGAAATTTCTTGTTGTTGGGACCGATGATGACCGGCTTGTACCAAACAGCAGCTTCCAGTACGTTGTGGATGCTCACCCCGAAGCCGCCTCCAACGTAGGTCACGCTGCCATAGTGGTAGATGCTGGAGAGCAGCCCGAAACAGTTGATGATGAGCACGTCGGCAGATGCCACGTCGGCTCCTTTCTCAGCATCGGTGTAGCGCACCACTTTTTTGTCTTCCAGTTGCTTCTCAATCTGTCTCAGGTGGTCTTCGTCAATCACGTGAGGTGCAATGATCAGTTTCCAGTTCTTGTGCTCGTTGAAGTAGCGAATGAAGATTTCTTCGTCGGGAGGCCAGCTGCTGCCCGCAACAAAGACATTTGCAGGCATGTCGGCAGTCTCTTTCTTCACGGACGAAACAAACTGTTCTACGATGGGCAGCTGTTTCGACTGTTCCTTGATCTGCAGTACACGATCGAAACGGGTGTCGCCCGTGATGCTGACATTGGTCAGACCGATGTCGGCAAGCAATCGCTTGCTCGTCTCATTCTGTACAAAGAAGTGGGTGAAGCATTTCAGTACATGGGCATATTCACGACCATACCAGCGGAAGAAGATCTGTCCCTCGCGGAAGATGCTCGACACGCTGTAGACGGGAATACCGCGATGTCGCAGAATGTGCAGATAGTTGTACCAGAACTCATACTTGATGAAAAAAGCCATCTCAGGGTGTATGATGTTCAGGAAACGACGGGCATTGGTGATGGTGTCGAGCGGCAGATAGCAGACAATGTCGGCACCCGCATAGTTCTTGCGAACCTCATAGCCAGAAGGCGAGAAGAACGTCAGTAGTATTTTGTATTCAGGATGCTCCTTGCGCAGTTGCTCCATGATGGGGCGTCCTTGCTCAAACTCGCCCAGCGATGCCGCATGCACCCATACGTAGCGAGCGTTCGGGTCTACCTTCTCTCGCAGGATGCTAAAGGCCTCACGCTCGCCTTGCCACATCTTGCGAACCTTTTTGTTGAAAAGACTCGCAATTGCGACACCAAGCTGATATAGATAAATGATGAGGTTGTACATATAATGCTAAGTCCCTAAAAGCGGGAGGGCTGAACAAGCGTTTCAGCCCGTATCTTTTAGTGGTTTGTCAAGTCTGCGCTTGTCAGACCCCACCCGCTAACAGCGGGGGCCTAAGCACTCGATAGCTCGTCTGGTGCGACGGATGGTCTCTTCCTTGCCCAAGAACGCAGAAATGTCAAACATGCCGGGACCCTTGCCTTCGCCGACAAGAGCCAGACGCCAGGCATTCATCACATTGCCCAACTTCAGTTCCTTGCTCTCAATCCATGCGTGAACGACTTGCTCCTGATGCTCCAGTGAGAAGTCGTCGAGACCTTCGAGCACGGTGCAGAGTTCGGTGAGTGTCTGTGCAGAATCTTCCTTCCAGCGCTTCTTGGCGGTCTTCTCGTCGTATGCGGTGGGCGCCTCGAAGAAGAATGAACACAACGGCCACAGCTCCTTGACAAAGTTGACGCGATCCTTCATCATCTCGCACACCTTCTCTATGCGTTCGAAAGAGTCCTTCACACCGTGCTTACGGCAGATGGGTTCGAAGAGTCGTGCAATCTCCTCAGCCGACTTCTTCAGAATGTATTCGTGGTTGAACCAGATGCCTTTCTCGTAGGCAAACTTGGCACCGGCTTTCGAGCATTTCTCAATGTCAAAAGCATTGACCAGCTCGTCGAGTGTGAACATCTCCTGCTCCGTGCCTGGATTCCAGCCAAGCAGTGCAAGGAAGTTGACCACGGCCTCAGGGAAATAACCTTGTTCGCGGTAACCACTGCAGAACACCTTCTCTTGTGTTTTCGGGTCGATGGCATTCCAGTCGAGCGGGAACACGGGGAAGCCCAGTCGGTCGCCATCGCGTTTCGAAAGTTTGCCTTTGCCGTCTGGCTTCAGCAAAAGGGGCAGATGGGCGAAGCGCGGCATGGTGTCCTCCCATCCAAAGGCTTTGTAGAGCAGCACGTGGAGTGGGGCAGAGGGCAGCCACTCCTCGCCACGGATGACGTGGGTGATCTCCATCAGATGATCGTCTACGATGTTGGCCAGGTGGTAAGTGGGCAACTCGTCGGCACTCTTGTAGAGCACCTTATCGTCGAGAATGTCGCTTTTCACGTGAACCTCGCCACGAATCATGTCGTCGACCATCACCTCTTGTCCGGCATCGATCTTGATACGCACAACGTATTGTGTGCCATCGGCAATGAGACGTTCCACCTCTTCGGCGGGCATCGTCAGCGAGTTGCGCATCATCATGCGCGTCTTGTTGTCGTATTGGAAGTTTTCAATCTCCTTGCGCTTGGCATCGAGCTCTTCGGGCGTGTCGAAAGCAATGTAGGCTTTGCCTGCATCAAGGAGTTGCTTAACATATTTCTTGTAGATGTCACGGCGTTCACTTTGACGATAAGGGCCGTACTGGCCACCAAAGGAAACACCCTCGTCGAACTTGATGCCCAGCCATTGGAAAGCCTCTATGATGTAAGCCTCGGCTTCGGGAACGAATCTTGTGGTGTCGGTGTCCTCAATGCGGAACACCAGATCGCCGCCATGCTGGCGGGCAAACAGATAGTTATACAATGCGGTACGTACACCGCCGATATGTAAGGGACCTGTAGGACTCGGTGCAAAACGCACTCTTACTTTTCTTTCTGTCATGTCTGTTTTTTTTGATTTTGGCTGCAAAGTTAATAAAAATTCACTAACAATGTGGCTGTAATCTGTATTTTTTTATATAAATTTGCCACTGTTTTATATATACATTGCAAGAAAAGAGTAAAACTTAGATATGAAACATGTGAATCTGATGGCCCAGTTGACTTTTCGCGATGCGCTCATGCGTATTGCGCTTGTCCTCTCGGTTGTGACACTCATTGTTTGGTTCATGCCACGTGAGACCCACCATAACTTCAAGGTGGAATTGGGAAAGCCCTGGCGCTATGCCGACTTGACGGCTCCTTTCAATTTTGTAGTTTATAAGAGCGAGGCGCAACAAAAAGTGCTGCGTGACAGTCTGTTGCGCGATTTTGAGCCTTACTACATCATGAACAAGACCATAGGACCAACCAAGGTGCGTGAGTTCCTACAGAACTATAACAAGGAAGTGGCGGCATTGGCCGATTACAAGAGTATCATAGCCAATCGTCTGCGTAATCTCTACGACGTGGGCATCGTCGATACGAAGTCGCCCATGCCCGAATTGCCAGATTCGGTGTTCTCCATCCGTGTGGTCTACGAAAAGAATGCTACGAGTGAGGTGATAGCCGACCTGTACACGGCTAAGGAGGCTTATGAGGAATTGATAAATGATCCGGCATTCGACAATCATCATGCCCTCATCTCCGAACTCAATCTGAACGATTATATAGTCCCCAACGTGCTATTTGACAGAGAGCGGAGCGAGGCCAGCAAGCAGGATTTGATTAGTGGAATGCCCATTGCCAATGGTGTGGCGCAGCGTGGACAGAAGATCATTGACCGTGGTGCCATTGTCGACGAGCAGAAATATCTCGTTATACAGTCGTTCCTCATGGAGAGCGAGCGCCGCAGCCAGGCCGATTCACAACTGACTACCACCATCATCGGCGAGTTCATCTATGTATTGCTGCTGATGACAGGCTTCACACTGTTCCTGAGCATCTTCCGTTCCGACTATTTCGAGCAGTTGCGTTCCGTGGGCATGATCTATGCACTCATCATGCTTTTCTCTATTTTTGCCTCGCTCATGGTGAGCCATAATCTGCTGCACGTCTACTTCATTCCCTTTGCGATGGTGCCTATTTTCATTCGCGTGTTTATGGACTCGCGAACGGCCTTTATGGCCCATGTGGTGCTGGTACTGATCTGCGCCTGTGTGCTGCAATATCCGTTGGAGTTCATTGCGGTAGAGTCGACTGCCGGCTTGGTGGCCATCCTCTCACTGCGTGATTTGTCGAGCCGTTCGCAGTTGTTCTGGACGGCTGCTGTGGTGACGTTTGCCAGCTGCCTTATGAACCTTTCGGTAGACCTCATTACGACCACGAGCCTCACCAGCATAGACCTGAGCGACTACAACTATCTTATGGTGTGCGGCATTGAACTGTTCTGCTCTTACCCACTCCTTTATATTATGGAGAAGACCTTTGGCTATACGTCGAACATAACACTGATTGAACTGTCGGACATGAACAAGGAACCACTGCGCAGCATGAGCGAAGTGGCACCCGGCACGTTCCAGCATAGTATTCAGGTGGGCAATCTGGCCGCAGAGATAGCACGCAAGATTGGGGCTAAGACGCAGTTGGTGCGCACGGGGGCCATGTATCACGACATAGGAAAGATTCAGAACCCCATCTATTTTACAGAGAACCAGTCGGGCGGTATCAACCCCCATGAACAGCTGAGTGACATTGACAGTGCAGGTATGATTATCAGCCACGTGACGGAAGGCCTCAAATTGGCCGATAAGTACAACCTGCCGGAGTCCATCAAGGCATTCATCTCCACCCACCATGGTCAGGGAAAGGCCAAGTTCTTCTATGTGAAATATAAGAATGAACATCCCGATGAGGATGTCGATGAGTTGTTGTTCACCTATCCAGGTCCTAACCCTTTCACCAAGGAACAAGCTATATTGATGATGGCCGACTCCGTTGAGGCTGCTTCTCGCTCCTTGCCGGACTATACGGAGCACAGCATCCGTCAGTTGGTCAATCGCGTCATTGATGGTCAGTTGGCCGATGGCTTCTTCCGTGAGTGTCCCATCACGTTCCGCGATATTCAGTATGCCAAGACCGTGCTCATAGAGAAACTGAAGACGATTTATCACACCAGAATCAGTTATCCGGAACTGAAAAAATAAGAGTTCTTGTTATTGGTTATAAAATAGAAAAAAACAATGGCAGAAAGGCGAAGATATGGAATCGGTCTACAGTGGTTTCCCGACTTCATTAGCCGGCAGGCCATCTATGTGGACAAGACGGCCTACGTGTACAAACTGGCGCATGCCAATAGTAAGAACTTCTTCT
>Ga0326511_10003321_pt1 | contig 12945 bp, 11 predicted proteins | sample 0_2496_0518_D_FD_203701 | JGI IMG/M metagenome (GOLD analysis project Ga0326511, IMG submission 203701) | Bovine rumen microbial communities from UC Davis, California, United States - 0_2496_0518 | ecosystem: Host-associated > Mammals > Digestive system > Stomach > Rumen | place: USA... | reverse complement strand
AACCGAGAGATAGGGGTAATCGAAGTTTTTAGGGAGTTCAAATCCCATTATTCTTCCGAGTCCTATTGCCATGAGGGAGTAACCGCAGAAGTCGAAGTAGAGCTGAAAGGAATAGGCGATAATACCGAGCCATGCGAGAGGTGAAGAAATACTCTCATAGCCGATAGTTGAAATATCAGTCCAGAGTCCCGAAAGCTGATTTGCGATAAGTACCTTGTATCCAAGACCGATAGTAAAAGTTTTAAGACCGTCCTCAACCTTTTTAATATTGTGTTTTCTGTAACGGAGTTCATGGGCTACTGTCTTGTAAGTAACGATAGGACCTGCAATAAGCTGAGGGAACATACTTATGTAAGCACCGTAGTTTATCAGATTTTTTTCTGCCTTTGTTTCACCCCTGTATACGTCAGCGAGGTAAGAAACGTTCTGAAAGGTATAGAAGCTTATGCCTATCGGGAGTATTATGTCTTTTACCGTAAGCGAGGTATGTAGGAGTGCGTTGATATTTTCGCCCAGAAATGCCGAGTACTTGAAGAATATAAGCCACAGAAAATTAAATGCCACACCCGTCCGGAGCCACACCTTTTTAGTATGGGGATAGCTTTCTATAAACTGAGCGACTATGAAGTTGAAAAGCAGTGTTATAAGGAAAAGCACTACATATACGGGTTTAGATGCTCCGAAAGAGTAGAATACAACACTTCCGAGGAATATTACCGCATTTTTGTACTTTGAAGGAGAAAATGCGTATAGAAACATAAATGCAGGCAGGAATACAAAGATAAATTTCAGACTGCTGAAAACCATTTTACCACCCTTTGAATCTTTTGTTCTTTCTATTTTTTTAAATTTCTTAACTTTATTTATAAACATCGTATCATATAATACTATTTTACACGGATTTTATACAATTGTCAATATCTTTCTCCACGGAAATTAATAATTAAATATGAAAAATTGCATAAAACGCCAAAAATTGACAATATGTACAAAAACACAAGAAAAAAAACGTCATTTAGTCAATAGCCCTCTTGTGCAATAAGTACGCTGACATTGGGGGGTGCTGTTCTCCAAGCTCCCTGCCAAAGGGAACAAGTTCCCTTTGGAAACCCTATTTTTTAATAATTATAATTGCGAAGATTTTTGCAGGGGCTACGTTCCGTCGCCCGCAGACACAAATTTATTAACGCATGAGTGACCAAAGATTGTACAATACGCTTTCCTTGTTGAAATTTTACAGTCATAGTCATTCATAGTTATACTATATTGTTCTTTATTGCAAATACTGCAAGCTGGGTACGGTCTTTCAGTCCCAGTTTTTCGAGCAGTTTTGATATTCCGTTTCTTACTGTTCCCTCTGCAAGAAAAAGTTTTGAAGCTATTTCTTTATTGTCACACCCTTCGCATATAAGTCGGAGAAAGTCCGTTTCACGGTCAGTGAGGTCAAAATTGACAGCCTCCTGAGGTGCTGAAACTTCTTTTCTTATCGAACTGAATACATTGTCGCAGAATACGTTTATTCCTCCTGCTACCGCCTTTATGGAGTTTATTATCTTACTGTTGTCCATTTCTTTGAGTATATAGCCGTCCGCACCGCTTGATACTGCCTTGTCAACAGTTTCCTTGTCGTCAAAGGTAGTAAGTACGAGTACCTTTATTCCGCTCAGATTTCCTTTTATCTTCCTTGTACCGTAACTGCCGTCAAAGTCAGGCATTCTCATGTCCATTATTACTACGTCAGGTTTCAGCCTTATACTCATTTCATAAGCCTGTTTTCCGTTTTCAGCCTCTCCTACCACATTTATCTCACTGTCCTGTGAAAGTACTGCTTTAAGACCTGCCCTTATTATCTGTACATCATCTGCTATTATCACCTTTATCATACTGCTTCACTCCTTTACCTCATTTACGGGAATTTTTATTATTGTAGTAAAGCCTTCGCCCTCCACGGACGAAAATTTTACACTTCCTCCAAGTTTTTCAGTCCTCTCACGTATTCCCCTCAGACCATTGTTTTCCTTTATACTACTGCACCCCTTTCCGTTGTCAAATATGTATACTTCGAGCCTTGTACCCAGAAATTTGAGTATAACATCAATCCTGTCAGCACCTGAATACCTTACCGAATTTGTTATCGTTTCACGGCAGTTGTCATAGACTTCTTTTATACAGAATGAGTAGCTTTCGTCCTCCGTACCCTGTACGCATACGTCTGTTTCAATATTTCTAAGTGCGTCCGTTACTGTTTTTACTGCCCTTACAACAGATGTCATAAACCGGTCCTCCCTGAGATTATTTATAGAACACCTGAGCTGTGTAACACCGCTTCTTGAAAGGGTATCTATTTCTGATATGTACTCCTTTAAATTACTGCATTCTTCACACTTTGATTCAAGTATTTTTGCAAGTGAGCTTATCATAGTAAATGTGTGACCCGCAGAATCGTGTATTTCCTGAGCAATTCTGTTGCGTTCCTGTTCTATGCTAAGTTTTTTCTCTGTACTTGCAAGTTCGTGGTATTCAGTGACGTTATTTAGTGTTACTGCCCTCGCTACCACTGCACCTGACTTGCTTGTACAGAATGTCTGCTTTATACTTATGTACTCACCGTCAAGAAGCACCTCAACGGACGAAAAGCCGGTATCAACGGAAATACCGGACTTTTGGGAAATAAGAGTACAAAAACCGCTTATATCGGTATTTTTAGGTATATTCAGCAGACTTTCCGCAAAACTGTTCTTATAGGATATATTTTCATTTGCATCAAAAATTACTACTCCGCTGTTTATATTCGCAATTATATCCCTCATCGCTATACTGTTTACATTCAGAAGTCCGTAACGGCTTAAAGCAATGAGAATCATCATGCTTGAAAGTGCGAAAAACAGCGGAGTAAGTTCGATTTCAGCATTGATTACCCTCGTCACGGTAAGAGTATTTATTCCAAGAGGTATTCCCGTGGAAAGGGCAAGCAGTATAGACTGTCTGCTTATGTGCTTTTCACCGTTTGTATGCTTTATACACATCATAGTAATTCCTGAAATAATGCACGAATAGTGTACAATCTGGTAAACGTAGAAAAGTACCGCATACTCTTTTCCGTTCATGTCAAAGCATGAGTAATAGAGGCGGTGAAGCGGATTTGTAATAATAAGTATTATTGATGAAAGTGAAACCAACGGCATAAAAGAGGTAAATTTCCTTACTGACGGCTTGCTGTCAACGTACTCTGCGGAAAACATAAGCCAGAACGGTGCAAATATACTTATACCCATATTTCCTATTATGTAGCTAAACCATAGCTGGTGTACAGTTACTGATTCAAGTATGAGCAACTGTGAAACAAGCCACAGTATTATAGCGGTCTGACATACTATAAACAGCTTTGTCATTTTATTGCTGTTGCCCTTCCTTATTACCCATATGACATTACTGCACATTCCTAAAAGTCCGACAAAAAGAAGAACAGCAGAAAATATTTTTGCAGTCATAAATACTCCCCGTTAAAAAATTATGAGAATCAATATCTTGTTGGGGGACGCTGTCCCCCACTGCCAAAGGGAGCAAGCTTCCTTTGGAATACCAAATTTTTGCACTAAAAAACATTCATTCCCATAATTCGCAAAATTATTTTATAAAAATATGTACTTCAATGTGTATATTTTAGAAATTGATTTCCTTGTTAAAAAATAAGGGCGGTAATTATCCGCCCTGCAATAAAGCAGTAATTTATTATAAATGCTGTAAACAAGTACAATTTGGAATTTAAATTTCATTTGCAGACAGGCTTTTACTTTGATAATGTTTTTGAATATTCAATGAACTGCTCAAAAGTAGTACCGGCACGGGTCGGGTCAGATGAAAGGTATGTATAGTAGCCCATAATAAGCGATGCGTCTATTGAATTTACTGCACCGTCAACGTTTACATCTCCTGCTTCAAATTCTTCGTCACTCATTCTGCCCTCAGTGTCATGTGATGAACTTTTTGCGTACTCTACCATAACAAGAGATGCGTCTATTGAATTTACTCCGCCGTCACCGTTTACATCTCCTTTGGTGAGCTTTCTTTCAGGTACTTTCGGTTCAGTTGTTACAGAAGTAGTAACAGTATCTTTTGTTTCAGTGGTAGTAGTTGTTGTAGCAGTAGTTTCGGTAGTTGTTGTTGTAGCAGTAGTTTCGGTAGTAGTCGTTGTAGCAGGGGTTTTGGTAGTTGTTGTTGCAGTAGTTTCGGCAGTTGTTGTAGTTTCTTCCTGTTTCGGTTCTTCACCCAGTACCGCTTTGTATGTATTGTAAGCTACTTCGGGATAATCCGACTTGTCTTGAATACTGCTGTACACTTTGTAAAGCAGACCTGAATCATTGTGTAGCTGACCTATTGTTTTGAGTACAGTTGAAGCAATTGCAAGGTGACCCTTCTGATTGGGATGGAAGTCCTTGCCTTTCTGATTTTCAGCAGGGTGAAGCGGATTCTGCATACTTGTAAAGTAGTAGGAGTGACCCGGATTTGAGTCTGTTGATACAACACCCTCTCCGAGCGAGGTAAATTCAGCATATACGTCAGCTACTTCAATACCGTCAATTGCAGAAAGTTCAGTCTTGTAAGTTGAAAGTACCGTGTCGAAACTGCCTCTGAGGTAGCTTATCATATCAGAGTAGTTTTTGCCGTAACCGCTTATAAGGTAGTCCTGAGGCAGTTGAAGCGGATTGTAAACGGTCTGGACTATTATTCTGGTATCAGGATTCAACTGCTGTATTCTGCTTACGGATTCGCCTATATTAACCATTACCTTGTTATGTATAAATCCCTCGTTAGCACCCGTAGTATTGCACATATTCCTTACAATTGACCTCATCTGTGTATTAAGTGCGAACATTGCAGTATTGTCAGTTTCAAAGTACTCCTTTATACCGCCCTCGCCTGTAATGTTAATCATTTGAAGAAGTGTGCTTATAGTAGGAGATTCAGGAATATCACTCTTAGTATATCCCTCGTTGAGGAAATTGTTTTCAGAGGCATAATCGAGTATCCATTCAGAAAAGTAATTCATCATGTCATTTCCGCCTATTGATATTACTACTGCGTCCGCACTTGAAAGCACCTGTGACTGCTCTGCACTCATATTTGATACTGCATTCAGCATATCAACGGTAGTAGCTCCGGGTACTGCAAAGTTTGCTACGTTACAGCCGAGGTAGTCACCGCATATCTGACCGTAATTGTACTCATCAGAAGAAAGTCCGTATCCTGACGCTATGCTGTCACCTAAAATTACGAGAGTCTGTACTTTTTTGTCCTCAGCCCTTGCAGTAAATGTGTTCAAAGGCATTGCAGAGAGTGATACTGCCGTCAATGCTGAAATTATTTTCTTCATAGGAGATCCCCCTTATTAAAATTATTATAATGAAATTATATAATATTAATTCAGTATTGTCAAGCCATAAATATTAACAAGTAAATTGTTTAATTCAGTAATGTGCCGAATATTATACTCATTGTACACAAGCAAAGTTATATTATTTAAAAAGTATTGTATTGTTCACAGAAAGTTAATGATTTTTATTTTTGCATATAGTATAATATATATATGATAGTTCCGCTGAAAAATAATAAGTTAAAAGAATTGGTCAGTAGAAAAGGAGGACAACAATGACATCAAATGAAGAAAAAAGTATGAAAGGGCTCTCAAAAATAAGAAAAATGCGGAAAGCCATGATTATAGGCTATGCACTTATAATTATTCTCGCTGTTACAGGAGTTACTGCTTTTGCAGTTTCCGAAAACGAAACAGTACTTACCAACAAGGTAAGCTCTATGATTTCATCACTCAACGTACAATTAAGAATGAACCTTGAAAGCTACCTTTCAAAAATGGAATCAGTAGGTACAATGGCGTTTGCAGTTGATGACGCTTATACCTATGACGCATCAGACAAGACAAATGACGAGTACGAGTCACTTAATCTTGAAAAGTCAATATCGGATGAACTTTACAAGCTGTGCCTTATGGAAAACTTCGTTGACTACGGAATAGTATACAGAAACAACCGTACAGTAGGAAAAATATCAAACGGTACAATACAGCTTTTCGGAAGCAATATCTTTTCCGACTTTGAAAAGATGATTTCAAGAAAAAATACTCATGACGGCTGGTATACAGGCTACAATAACGACTTCGACCGAATCTACTACGTAAAGCGTATACACAGCAATGCAATACTTGTAATATCATTCTACACAAACGAACTCGACCACGTTCTTGACAACCCCGAAACTCTCAGCGATATGTCAATACGCCTTACCGACAGCAGTTACAATATTATATACTCGTCAGTAAAGGGCGAAATAGGAACTGTACTTCCGAAAGAAATAAACAATCAGATTAAAGACAGCGGAAATGCTACCATAATGGACAATGAGTACCTTACAACAGTAAACTCATGCGACTTCGGCTGGTATGTAGTATGTTCAATACCTACCGACATAATAATGAAAGAAAAAAATCAGATGAGAACCTACATATACCTCGCTTCACTCATCGCAATAGTAATAGCAGTCGTTGCAGGAAGTATATTTACTGCAAAACTCGCTGACCCCGTTGCACTCGTAGCATCAAGCATGGAGACTAATGAGCGTCAGGACGACTTCGAGGGCGTACTTATAAAGCAGTCATTTGAAGCAAAGGCTGAAAAAATAGTATCTTCAATCCCGAACGGAAAACGCTCGGCGATAGTAATAGCAGATATAGACAATTTCAGTATAATAAAGCATAATCTGGGTATAAAGCATGCTAATGAAAAACTCGAAACACTCCTTGACTGCATACACAAGTCATTCCCTAAAACGGAGTGCATAGGAAGAATGGGTGACGATGTATTCTGTATAATTACCCGAATTACTGATGAGGACTCGCTTACATTCAGAAAAAACCTCTCAAAGCAGTGCGGTGAACTGTGTTCGTCATTCATGGACAAGGCGGTACTAAGCAACGGAAGCACAATAAATATTTCAGTAAGTGTAGGAGCTGCTATTTTCCCTGAAAACGGCAGGAATTACAAGAGTATATACGAATTTGCAGACAAGGCTCTCTTTGCCTCTACTGCAAATATGAATACATATACAGTCTTTGACGGCATTTAACAGAAACGGAGGTATTAAATATGAAAGCATTAAGCAGAATTACTGCTTCGGTTTGCAGTATGATTATATTTGCCTCATCTGTTTCATGTTCTCAGCAGACAGTAATCAAAAAACAAGCCGAACAGGTTGAAATATCGTTCTCATGGTGGGGAAACGATGCAAGACACAAGTACACACTCGAAGCCATAGAGGAATTTGAAGAAAAGTACCCGAATATAAAGGTAAATTGCAGTTACTCCGAATGGTCGGGCTACGAAACCCGTAGCAGAGTACAGATGATTTCCGATACAGAAGCCGATGTAATGCAGATAAACTACGGCTGGCTCTCAGAGTACTCCGAAGACGGTCTCGGCTACTACGATATAAACGAACTCACTGACTACTTCGATATAACTAACTTCTCCGATGACTTCCTCAAATATGGCAGAAAAGCAAAGCACCAGAATGCAATACCCATTGCAATGAATGCCCAGACGGTCTACATAAACAAGACTATGTACGACCGTTACGGACTCGATGTCCCTAAAACGTGGGACGACCTTTTCAAGTCGGCAGAGGTAATGAGAGCGTACGGAGTATACCCGTTAAGTGCAGCTTCAAAGGCACTTTGGCTCTACGCAATAACATACGCAGAACAGGCTACCGGAAAAACTATCCTTACTAACGGCGGAGGTCTTAACTTCAACGCTGAGGACTTTCAGGTAATGTTTGACTTCTACAAGAAACTCGTTGACGAAAAAGTACTTCCGCAGGTAGAGTACTACGAAAGAATAAACCTTGAAGACGAACTTTATGCAGGTGCTGTCGCATGGGTAAGCGACGCAGTAAACTACTTCGGAAAGGCAGTAGAAAACGGAAGGGAAATAGTAATAGCTGACTATACTACCTTTGACGGAACCAATACGGGTCAGGGCTGGTACGCAAAACCTGCTACCATGTACGCTATAAGCAAAAATACCTCTCACCCCCGTGAGTCAGCAATACTTCTTGACTTCCTTATGAACAGCTCAGATATGTCAAAGCTACAAGGACTCGAAAAAGGCGTACCGCTTAGTTCCTCCGCACAGCAGTCACTTGAAAAGTACAATATGCTCAGCGGTATACAGTACGATGCCTCAAAGAAAATGGAGGAGTCAAGTGTTTCGGAACTTAATCCGATACTCGAAAACGGTGACATGATAGACGACTTCTTCTACTACGCAAATGAAATCATTTATGGAAAGTCAGAATCGGAAGAAGCATCAAAGCAGTTTTACAGTAAAATAAAAAAAGAACACTTCTCATAATCAAAAACTCTGTCCGTGCATACGGGCAGAGTTTTTTTACCGTATTTATAAAATTCGATGATATAATAACTAAATTATTAAATAAGTTTTTGTGCATTCGTACAAAAAGTACGCAGACTATTGACAAGTAAGGAAAATAGTGGTATAATTCATAGTAACAAAAAGTTATTAACTAAAAGTTGTTAACAAATCAACAGAACAGAACTGTTGTGTAATTAAATAACGAGTATATTAGTCAAAATTAACAACAAAATAATTGCAGGATTCCACACATGGGTTCGCCCCTACAAAAATAACGCAATTTATTTTATAATTATTTTAAAATAGGGATTCCAAAGGGAACTTGCTTCATTTGGCAAGAGATTCGGGGAACAATGTACCCCGACATCAGCGTACTTGCTTCGCAAGAAGTCTAATATAAGAAAGGTGATGCCGATGTATTCTATTGAGTCCTATGAACGTCCGTCAGTTGCCTCCGACTGCGTGGTATTTGGCATTGATACTATTGACGGCAAGGACAGAAAAAGTCTTAAACAGCGTGTACTCAAAATACTGCTTGTAAAGCGTAAGGAAGAACCATTTGAAAACCGCTACTGCCTTGCAGGAGGATTTCTCCGTAAAGGCGAAACTATTGAGGAAACAGCGGTTCGTGAACTAAGAGAGGAGTCGGGAGTAATAGACCCCAAACTTATCAGCCTTAAAGTTTACAGTAAATCAGGGCGTGACCCAAGAGGGTGGATTATTTCATGTGCATTTATAGCCCTTACCCGAACAGTTGAACTTTCTGTCGAAGATAATTCAGATGTTTCAGAAGCCCACTGGTTCAACTTTGAGTACAGCAGTGAAAACGGTGAGAAAATAGTACTTTCTGACGGTGACTCAAAAATCGTACTCAACTACGAGGACGGCAATGCACTTGAAAATATACTCGCTTTTGACCACGCTCAGATAATCCGTGACGCATTTCTTAAACTCCGTGACGAAGTTATAAACCATGACCTCATTTTTGACCTCATGCCTCCGCTTTTCGCTATATCTGACCTTCAACAGCCTTATGAAATAATAACGGGCAACAAAACTTCACCGCAGAATTTCAGGAAAAAGATGTCAAAGAAAATCCGTGAAACAGAGTACTATGATGAAGTTTCAGCACACAGAACTTCAAAACTATATGAAAGAACAGGTGATTGATATGAAAGTACTGGTAGTAATTGATATGCAGAACGACTTTACCACAGGGGTACTCGGAAACCCTCAGACAGCAGGAGTAATTGACAATGTTGTGAAAAAGATAAGTGACTTTAAAAAGAGTGAGCCTGACGGAAAAATAATAGCCACTCTCGATACTCACTCTGAAAACTACATGGAAACTCAGGAGGGAAAAAATTTACCCATTCCGCACTGTATAAGGGGTACTGACGGCTGGAAACTCGTACCCCAAGTTGAAAGTGCATTGGGTGAGGACTGCATAAGGCTTGAAAAGGTAACATTTGGCGCATCTGATTTGCCTCTGGCAGTAGGCAGAGATGAGAACATAGAGGAGTTTCAGGTAATAGGTGTTTGTACTGATATATGCGTTATCTCAAACGCAATGATACTTAAAGCGTCATTTCCGGAAGTTCCGATAAAGATAATTTCTGACTGCTGTGCAGGAGTAAGTCCCGAAACTCACCGGAATGCACTCAATGCAATGAAAGTATGTCAGATGATAATTGTCTGACAAAAGGTGATGTATTATGTTTGTTTTAGAGAAAGTTCCGGCAAAAGACAGATTTTTGTACGAACAGATTTGCGGACGTTGGTATAAAGATGTGTCAAAGTGGTGTGCTGACAGGAAAAACAATGCTTTTATTATATGTACAGGCAAAAGGGGAGTTGAAACACCTGTTATTTTCAGTATGTACTTTAAAAATTGTATTCCTGAATTTTGGATATGGGAAATTGAATACAGGTACAATGTAATAGATGTTAAAATACCGAGTATATTAAAAGGCAGTCAAAAGGAGATAGAAGATACAATTAAATTGGCTTATGCTCAGACAAATGGTCTTTCAAATTTTTACAGCCTGCCTGTTAGCATTGATGGTCATACGTTTGAATTTAAAACAGTATGGGAAACGACAGAAAAACCTCAGAAATTAATTAAAGAACAGTTCAGACCCTATGATTTATGGGTATCGGGCAGATGTCCTGTCTGCGGATTTAAATATGAGGGTAACAGTTTTTGTCATGTTTACTGCAAAAAATGCAGTCAGTTGCTTATAACTTGAAAGGGCAGGCGTGAACAGTGGCAACTTTAAGGGAATCATTCGGACTTATGGAATATTCTGAGGGATTTATCGAAAAGATAGTAAGTTACAGAATGTACCCCGACAAAGAACTCAACAGGTATTTGACTTACGAGGAAATAGCGGTAAGAGAAAAATGTACTTCTGATGAGGTCAGGAAAATACTTACAGCTACGGCAATAGTGTGGATTTATTAGCAGATAAGGTGAAATAATATATGCAGGAAAAATCATATTACCGTCAGGGAATTGAACATTATTTACTTGTCAGAGGTTTGTACTCTGCTAATGAGATTGACAGTTTTTCAGATGAAGAATTGTATAGTCTGTATGAAAATTACGTCAAAGAGAAAAACATTGAAAAAGAATCAAAAGAATATTTAGACTGGTGGTTCTTTTCAAACAGATAAGTTTTTTAACAATGTGCGAGTTCGACAAAATATAAATTTATTTGCGAGTAACCGCCTGTAAATCACAAATTAATACAAACTGACATATGAGTCAGCACTTACAAAAATTACGCTTTTAAAATTGGATTTCCAAAGAGAATTTATTCCCTTTGGCAGGAGGTTCGGGAGACGGCGTCCCCCGAAATTGAACTCACATTAATAAAAGGAGCAGGCTTATGATTAAGATAAAAGGCGAATACGGTGAAACAGTACCGAATGTTATAAATTTTCCCGATGGTACTTTTAAAATTGACATTGATGACGTAAAACCGTGTGAAATTGTATGGAAGTACGAAAATGAAGCTGAACTGGTACAGCTTATTTACATTGCAAAGCATATAAAATCTTATGGCAGAAAAACAGGTCTATATATGCCTTACATACCAAATGCAAGAATGGACAGAACAAAAAACAGTACAGAAGTATTTACTTTAAAGTATTTCTGTGATATAATAAATTCGCTTGAATTTGACTATGTAAGGGTACTCGATGCACATTCACCGGTAAGTACCGCACTTATTGACAGAGTAGTTCATGAAAGTCCTGAAAAGTACATAAAGAAAGCTCTTGAACTCTCAGGTATAGATAAAGAAAGTGACTGCATATTTTTCCCTGATGAGGGAAGTTGCAAGAGGTACTCGTCAATGTTTTCAGACTTCCGCAATATAGGCTTCGGAATTAAAAAGCGTGACTGGGGTACAGGAAAAATACTCGGACTTGATGTTCACGGTGATTCACCTGAAAACAGAAACGTATTCATAATAGACGATATATGTGCCTACGGCGGTACTGTTTACTATTCCGCACTAAAATTAAAAGAACTCGGCTGTAAAAATATTTCAGTATTTTTTACTCACTGTGAAAATTCAGTAGCAAAGGGAAAACTCCTTGACGGTGACCTGATAAAGAGTATTTATACTACAAATTCACTTTTCAGTCTTGAATCTGAAAAGTACCCGCAAATAACCGTAATAGACTGTCTGAAATGAGGAATAATTATGATTGACTACATTAATCCAATGCTTTTGTGTGACTTTTATAAAACGGTACACAGTGACATGATAAACCCTAAAATGACCAAGTCCGTTTCTTACTATACTCCCAGAATGAGCAGAATAAAACGCTGGGACAGTGTGGTAAACTTCGGATTGCAGATGTTCATAAAAACTTACCTTATCGAATACTTTAACAGGTACTTTTTTGAACGTCCCGAAAATGAAGTAGTTTCGGAATTTGAACGTGTACTTGACAATACTCTCGGAAAGGGAATATATAACTCCGAAAAGGTAAGAAAGCTTCATAAACTCGGCTACCTTCCGATAGAAATAGACGCACTTCCCGAAGGTGAAAGAGTACCTGTTCACGTGCCTATGTTCTGCATTACAAATACTCACCCCGATTTCGCATGGCTTCCGCAGGCACTTGAAAGCCTTATAAGTGCGGAAGTGTGGTATCCTCAGATTACTGCAACAGTAGGTGCTACTTACAGGGAAATAGTAAACAAGTACTATGATTTGACCTGTGACGACAGTGTAAGCCGTTCAAAGGCACTCGGTTCATTTGACTTCCGTGGCGATGACTGCCTTGACTCTGCACTTAAAGCTTCGGCAGGCTGGTGTCTTTCGTTTGAAAATACTGCTACCGTCCCTGCAATACCTTATCTTGAAAAAATGTTTAACTGTGACTGTACTAAGGAGTCAGTAGCTTACGGTGCAGTAAGTACCGAACACTTTGTAATGTGTTCAAACTATGCCTATGATGGTGATGAGATTACTTTTTTAAG
>Ga0326511_10003319_pt1 | contig 12949 bp, 19 predicted proteins | sample 0_2496_0518_D_FD_203701 | JGI IMG/M metagenome (GOLD analysis project Ga0326511, IMG submission 203701) | Bovine rumen microbial communities from UC Davis, California, United States - 0_2496_0518 | ecosystem: Host-associated > Mammals > Digestive system > Stomach > Rumen | place: USA... | reverse complement strand
ATGCCGAGGATTGCTTATATGTGATTAGAGATAGAATCTATGAGAAATATTATTTTGTTGAGGCTAGAAGCCCTAAACAGGCTTTAGATAGCATGAAAGAAATAGCCGAAATGATAGCAAAAAGCCATTATGATCTACAGGCAGAAAGTGAGGAATAAGGAATGACCATAGCAGAATTGATTAAGGATTTAACAGAGTATGCGGAAGATAGCGAAAAGGGATTTGATACAGAGGTAAGGTCTTATGTCGGAATGTCAAGACAGGCGGCAAAGGAACGGCTGAAAGAATGTGAAGCTGACGAGTATGTATTTGATGATTTTTTGCCAATCAGTTATATCCACGAAATAGATGGATTTGTCTATATCAGAGCAACGGACATTCCAGAAGTTGAGCCACAGGAAAGTGAGGATAAGGAATGATTAAGGAATATGAACAGAACAAGGCTTACGCAGAGAAGTTAGCAACGCTTATTGCTAATCATCCTGATATGAGGGTTATAGCGTGGATAGATACAGATGGAATAAGTGACGATTATAGTTGTATAGCAGGACAACTAAACGAGCCTCGCATAGAAACTCTTATTATTGGCAAGGATGATATGTACCACTCAAAAGAAGATAGTCCGTATGATGATTGCTTAAATTATTATGGATGCGAGTGTGATGATTGGACAGACGAGGAACTTGAAGAAAAAGCGAAGGTTATCCCGTGGGAAGATGTGATAGCGGTCAGAGTTGGTGTGAATTGAGCCACAGGAAAGTGAGGATAAGGAATGATAGATTTATGGATTCGAGATAAATATAGTGGTAGGGTACACAAGATCGGTGATAATCCTCACGATTGCTTGATGGTAGATGATGAGGGCACAGTACACTATTACAACCTGCAATGCGGTGATGGATGCAAAGGGTATAAGAGCGTAAATCGTAAAACACTTGCTGACAAGTACCCCAAAACAGATTGGGGCAAGAGAGCAGGAGAGTATGTGTATGGCTACGAATTTGTCCCTAACATAGATGAAAACGGATATCCTTATGATCCGACAGAGGAGGTGCAGGATGCAGATGATGATAATGATATTTGAGCCACAGGAAAGTGAGGACTAAAGAATGTTTGAATTTATGTATGCAAAGAAAATTAAACCAGATATTGTAATGGAAATTATTGAGAAGTATAAGGATGATTACTATCTTCATATTTCATATAAACCAAATGGAACTACTGAAATATTTGTTGGTAGTAAGAGAAGTGAGGTCAAGAAATGATACAGATAGAAGATTATGATATGCCTATTACAGTGGCGGAAAAGATAGTATCGGGTACGAAGGAAGTCACGCTGACACCTATGATGCAGACTATACGAACAGCGGTTACAGGTGAAGACTTGGGTGATAAGAACACAGAGGATATGTTTGAGTTAGAAGAAATCAAAGAGATAGCAGAGTATCTACTGGTCTACTATGAAGCACATCAAAATGGAGATTAAAGAAAGTGAGGACGAGGTATGAGTGATTTAATCTATAAGATAACCAAAGAAGTAACTGAAACAGAAGAAGATTTCATATTCACTACCATAAATCCTTGGTGTGAAGATGTAATGCAGAGAAAAATATCAAAGCGTGATTTAGAAAGAGCATTAGCTTTGTATTTTAATGGCGGTACTATTCTCGATAAGATAAGAGCCGAGATAGAGCAGATAACCGACACAATGGGAGTCAGCTACAATCAGTATGTCAGCAAAATTGATGTGTTGCAGATAATCGACAAGTACAAGGCAGAAAGTGAGGAAACCGAAACATGGAGCGGAATGCACGCACAGATAACCGCACCAAAGGGTACTTTTGAACGAATATTCAACGATGCAGATGATGATAATAATATTTAAGCCACAGAAAAGTGAGGATAAGGGATGATACAGAATGCCATATCAGTTCGATAATATGACAGGCTCGATGAATCTGTAAAAAAATTAAAAGAGATCAACGTCAGATCGTCGGTCTCTTTTTTTTGCGTAACAGAGCCTTCCTTATATGCCACAATAACAGTGCGCCACTGTTCTCTGATTCAATCGGAGCATTTGCTGAATGGGGGCTTCCTATGGGCCTCCACGAAAGCAAATGTATGTATAAAAGGAGAAAAAATGGAAATTGAAATGCTAAAGCTGGGAGATATAACTCCCTATGACAAGAACCCCAGAAAAAACGACGCTTCCGTTGACAAGGTGGCGGCATCAATCAAAGCATTCGGTTTTAAGGTACCCATAGTCATAGACAAAAACAATGTCGTGGTATGCGGCCATACTCGTTTGAAAGCGGCCAAGAAGCTGAAGATGGACGAGGTTCCCTGCGTAAGGGCTGACGATCTGACCGAGGAGCAAATAAAGGCATATCGTTTAGCTGATAACAAAGTGGGTGAGGACTCGCAATGGGACCTTGATCTTTTGGACGAGGAATTGGGAGACATATTCGAAATCGACATGGAAGAGTTCGGTTTTGATCTGTCTATACCGGACGATGATGCGGTCGACGATGATTATGAAGTGGAACCCCCGGAAGAACCAAAGTCCGAACGTGGCCAAATATACCAATTAGGTGACCATCGTGTAATGTGTGGTGACGCAACGGACCCGGATGATGTAAAGAAGCTATGTGGTGGAGAATTGTGCGATCTATATCTTACCGACCCGCCTTGCAATGTCGACTATACCGGCAAGACCAAGGATGCATTAAAGATCGAGAATGATAAGAAGAGCGCAGGGGAGTTTAAGCAGTTTCTTACGGAGTCATTCTTTGCGGCCAAGGAAAATCTAAAGGCCGGTGCATCTTTCTATATATGGCACGCAGACAGCGAGGGATACAATTTTCGTGGGGCCTGCGTAGATAACGGATGGACCGTTCGTGAGTGCCTTATATGGGTGAAGAATACAATGGTCCTAGGCCGGCAGGACTATCAATGGCAACACGAGCCTTGTCTATACGGTTGGAACGACGGTTCTCATTCGTGGTATTCGGACAGAAAACAAACAACTGTTCTTAAGTTTGATAAACCGGCCAGAAATGGTGAACACCCGACTATGAAGCCGATCCCCCTTTTCGATTACTTGATAAAGAACAGCTCCAAGGAGGGAGACATAGTATTGGACTCTTTTGGTGGTTCCGGGACAACCATTATGGCGTGTGAACAGAACGGCCGCAAAGGATACTGCATGGAAATAGATCCGAAGTATGTGGATGTGATTATAGATAGATGGGAGAAATTCACAGGGAGAAAGGCGGTGCTTATAAATGGCGAGGACAGGGCGACCGAGGAAGGAAATTGACAAAGATGAGTTTGAAAAGTTATGTGCGCTCCAATGTACCAAGGAAGAGATCTGCGGGTGGTTTAATATAACCGACAAAACCCTCGATGCATTTGCCAAGCGTGAGTACGATATGACTTATTCCGAACTTTATGCGCTAAAAAGGGGCAAAGGTAAAATATCTCTCCGCAGAGCGCAGTTCAGATTAGCCGAAACGAATGCAACAATGGCCATCTGGCTGGGTAAGCAGTATCTTGGCCAGACAGACAAACAGATAACCCAAGTTCAGCTTGTAGAGGACGATCCGTTGAGTATCGCCTTTAAGGAGCTGACTAATGTTCAGTAGAAAGCAACTTGAAATCCTAGCATTCCCGGACAGCGATTACGACGCGCTTATATGCGACGGAGCTATTCGAACAGGCAAAACGATGATTATGTCGGTGGCGTTTTTGACTTGGGGAATGAGGGACTTTAATGGCGTTAATTTTGGAATATGCTCAAAGACGCTATTAACGGCCGATAGAAATGTGGTCCAGCCTTTATTGGCCATGAGTTATATACGAGAGCGGTTTGCGATAAAGTATGTCACTTATTCGTATATGCAGGTCACAGCGTTCGGTCATACGAATATTTTTTATTTGTACGGTGGCCGCGATTCGAGTTCGTATACATCAATCCAAGGTGTAACCCTTGCGGGAGTATTCTTGGACGAGGTCGCACTAATGCCGAGGTCGTTTGTAGAGCAGGCTTTGGCCCGTTGCTCTGTAGCCGGAAGGAAGTTCTGGTTTAACTGTAACCCGGAAGGGCAACTGCATTGGTTTAACCAAGAGTGGATTTTAGAAGCAAAGAAGCACAACGCTTTACACCTGCACTTGAGGTTAGACGATAACCCCGCGCTCCCGGACAGTATAAAGCAGGGATATCGGGATATGTACAGCGGGGTGTTCTATGACAGGTATATAGAAGGACTATGGGTATCCGCAGAGGGTGTTATATACGACGAGTTTGACCGAAGCGATCATGTATTAAGTGAGGAGCAGGTAAACGCGCTGGAATATGAGGAATATGTGATTATATCCAGCGATTACGGTATACAGAACGCGACAACCTTTCTCCCTTGGCGTAAGATACGCGGACAGAATAGTTGGGTATGCGTTGATGAGTATTACTACTCCGGCCGAGAGGAGCATAAACAGAAATCGGTGTCCGAGTTAGTAGAAGGGCTGGACGAGTTAGTAGATCGTGTGGGTGCCATAGTAAAGCTGGTTATCATTGATCCGTCGGCGGCCGCATTGATAGTTGAAGCCCGGAAGAAGGGATATCGTACAAGGGAAGCCGACAACAATGTAATAAACGGCATAGCCGATGTACAGAATATGCTCAAAGAGCGCAGGATACTATTCTCGGAACGGTGCAAGCATACGCTGGAGGAGTTCGGGGAGTATAGATGGGATGAGAAGGCGGCCCAGAAGGGTGAGGATAAGCCGATTAAGGAAAACGATCATTGTATGGACGCTGTGCGGTACTTTGTACACACGCAGAAATTGGCAAGGAAACCAAAGAACGATGTTGTAACCACCAACTTATTATACTTATGAGGGATAGAGCATGAAATCATACGAGGATTTTGAAAAGGTAGCAGGGAAAGCACCGAGCGAGGTTGTGGAGTTTATCGATGAGGCTATAAAGCAGTTTAAGTCGACGAGGGATTTCCAGAACGCTTTAGTAGGAGCGCAGTATTACGACAAGCACAACACTACAATCGAAAGATACCAAAAGTTTTTATATACGGTCACAGGGAATAAAATCCCGGACCGCATTTCTGCTGATTATAGGCTTAAGACATTATTCTTCCGTCGTCTGGTAATACAGCAGGTGCAATATGTACTCGGCAACGGCGCGAATTTCCAGAGCGATAACACAAAAGCGGCATTAGGAAAGGACTTTGACTTCCAACTGCAGAAAGCGGCAAAGAGGGCTATGGCCGAGGGTGTATCTTTTGGTTTCTGGAACTTGGACCACCTTGAAGTATTTGGTTATGCCGACACACCGAACGAGCCGGGCTTCTGTCCGTTATACTCCGACGAAACAGCCGAGCTAAAGGCAGGCATTAGATATTGGTTTAAAAAGGTCAACAACAAGGATGTGTTAAGGGCCACTTTGTACGAGGCAGACGGATATACCGATTACAGAAAAGTCGGATTAGAGGACGGTGAAGAGGTAACACCCAAGAGAGCATATATTATCCGGGAGAAGCGGACCAATGTAGGGGTTGAGGATATATCCGAGGAGAACTACGGTGCGCTTCCTATATTCCCGTTATATATAAACGACTCACACGAGTCCGAGCTTGTTGGTATACGCGAAAGCATTGACTGCTACGACTTTATTAAGTCGGGAATGGCCAACGAGATCGACGACACCAGCGGTATATATTGGCTGTTGAAGAATACAGGTGGAATGGACGACAGAGACCTTGCACAGTTCGTACAAAGAATGAAGCAGGTCAAGGCTTCTGTAGTAGACGGTGACGCAGGCGTGGATATCGAAGCAAAGACCATTGATATACCGGTAGAAGCGCGCAGGGCTATGTTAGAGCTTTTAAGAGCGGATATATATGAGGACTTTCAGGCACTCGATGTAAAGAGCCTGTCTGCGGCCCAGAAAACCACACAGGAAATACAGGCGGCTTACCAAGCACAGGACAACAAGTGCGCCGATTTCGAGTATTACATCATAGAGTTCATTCAGAAAATCCTTAATCTTGCCGGTATAGACGATGTTCCGTCCTTTGTATGGAATAGGGTGGTAAACGAAGCCGAGCAGACATCGACGCTTCTTATGGCGGCTAACTATCTCACCGACGATGTAATTATAAAGCACCTGCCTTTCCTTACACCGGAAGAAGCCGAGCAGGTTATAGCGGAGCGCGGGGAGCAGGATTATAGTCAGTTTCATAGCGAGGAAGAGCCGAGAGAGGATGTGGAAATAGAATCACAGGAACAGATCGAGGAATAATAGATGTCATATTCCGACACATATACAGACAAAGAGACAGCCAAACTTGAAAAGCGTCTTACAAAACTATATGCGAGAGTATATGATGAAATAACTCTTACGGCGCAGGAGTATTTTTCGGATTTTCAAGATCGTTATGATGCAGAATACCAAGCTTTTTTAGATGGGAAGTACACCAAAAGAGAGTTTGATAATTGGGTAGAGGCCCAGATAGGACGCGGCAAGCGTTGGATGGCCCTACGAAACGAAATGGCCCAGAAGGTTACCAACGCAAACGTGGTGGCTTCTTCTATGATCAACGGCCAAATCCCCGATGTGTTTATGACAAACTATAACTTTTCGGCCTACGAGATAGAGAAAGCCAGCGGCATAGCGTTTAACATATACAACGAAGCCGCCGTGGAGCGACTTATGGTAGACGAGCCGGAGTTGTTCCCTACTACTCACGTGGATATACCCAAGGACATCGCGTGGAATAAACAGAAGCTGACTGCCGCATTAGCAAGTGGCATTATTCTTGGTAAAACCCCCGATCAGTTGGCTGATTCATTCCAACATGTAACCGATATGAACAGAAACAGCGCGGTCCGAAACGCCAGAACAAGCATGACCGGGGCGCAGAATCTTGGCAGGCAGAAAAATATGCTTGATATTTCGGATTTTGCCAAGTCGAAAGGTATCGCGATCCAGAAGGAGTGGGTGTCCTGCGGAGACGCGAGGGTCCGTGATTCACACGCACACTTGGACGGTGTAAGAGTAGAAATAGACGAGGAATTTCCAAACAGATTAATGTATCCTGCTGACCCAAACGGTGCACCGGCCGAGGTATACAACTGCAGGTGCTTCATAAAAACTATCGTGAATGGGCTGGATGTAGAGCGTACAAGCAACACAAAGGAAAGCTACGAGAAATGGATGGAGGAAAAGAGGCAGACAGAAATAAAGAAAAAGAAAAAAGGCCGCGATTCTGAAATCCGGCTTACAAACGAGGAGGTTTATGCTGATTATTTCGAATATGAGAAAGCAAACCTTATGAAGGAATACAGCCAGACCGGAAAAATGTCTGCGGAGAACATACTCGGAGAGAAAATATCGAAAGATGAACAGCGTCGGCTTATGGCAGAAGCTGATTATATACAGAGCCACGCGACAAACACCGGACATAAAACGGTATATAGAGGAATGGTAGTTGATGCAGACGAGATAAAGGATTTGAAGAAGGGCGATATTTACAGGATAGACTCCCTTACCTCTACAAGCACCGACAAGGGTATCGCGTCCATCTATACTAATGTGGAAAATATGGACATAGATAATGCAATGCCGGTTATGATTACCATTCAACAGCCGGATGGAATTCGTGGATTTATGGCAACAAAGGACACGCCGGAGATAATACTGCCCAAGGGCCAGACATACAAAGTAGCGCGGAAATTTACTGACGAAAACGGCGTGCTTAATATAGAACTATATGCCAAGAAAGGCGCGAACGATAGTTTAGAAACCAATAAACGCACCATTTCAAAAGCTATCACGCTGGATGATATAGCAAAGGCCACCGACGGAACACCAATTAGAGAAGACGTAACTAAAGAGATCGGCAGAATACTTGAAGATCGCGGCATGCTAATGAAATATGATTCAGTTCAAGTTATTAAGAAGGATAGCGGGGATGTTTTTATAACCGTCGCTGATGAATTTGGAACATGGGCAAAGTATACCTTAAATCTAAACCAAACCATGCTGGGCGGACGATCTGTGGAGGAGATAGATGATATTTTTAGAAAAACAGATATGACTGTGTGCAATTCTATGGCAGATGGCTTGACTCATGAAGATTGGCATATTAAACTGTGCGACACAGTAGGTTATAATCGTTATTATGAAATGGGAAGAATGAGCGAAGAGAAGGGGCTGGCTGGAATTAGTGAAGTAGCTCTCGGTGATAAAACGGAGAGCGTGGCAGAAATAGGTGTGCTGTTAGAACAGGGGCGATATGATCAGTTAGACCAAGAAGCGAAGGATTTTTTTGAAGATATATTCCCCGAATATAAAACCATAAAAAAGGAAGGGGTGGAAGAATAGTGATCGGGTTTGCGCTATGCGATCAATGCAAGCATAAAATTGGATTAAAAGATGGGTGGTGTGTTACTTGCAGTGCTTTTCCGGATGGAATTCCGGCGCGGTTCCATGGAAGCAGAGAAGAATGTAAGAATGGGGTTTGTTTTGAATTAAAAGAGGATGTTCCGGACTATATTAGAGAGACGTGGGATAAAATAAGGTGATTACATGGCAGTAATTAATTTCAAAAGCAATCGTCATGCGGTAGATGCGAAGGTAGATGCCGCAATAAAAAACGCACTTGAGCTTCTTGGGCAGGCGGCCGAGGGCGATGTTGCCACTAATTTAAAGAATAACGACACCGGGGCCTTGCGGGGATCTATAACAAAAAAGGTTGTCGAAGAGGAAGATTCTGTATACATAGGGTCTCCGATGGAGTATGCGCCTTATGTAGAATATGGAACCGGCATATTTGCAGAAAAAGGGGGCCGGCAGAGTGGCTGGTGGGTATATGTTAAAGGAAACTCCAGCGGTATACATGGACATAAGTCGTATACATACGAGGAAGCCAAGCGGATCGTTGCCCGGATGCAGGCACAGGGAATAGATGCTCACATGTCACAGGGTATGCGGCCGACACACTTTATGAGGGATGCGTTGGTAAAAAATAAGGGCAAGTATGAGAAATTGGCATCGATGGCTTTATCATCCGGGGTAAAATAAAGCCGTCCGAATAGATAAAAGAATAATAAGGCTCTGTTGCAAAGTTTGTGTAACAGAGCCTTATTTTTTGTTTACTATATTTTTGGTATTCAAAGAAATGGATATTACCATTTTTTTTAGGAAAAGAAAATCCACCAAAGAAAAGGAGAAAAAAATGGCACTAACACGCAGTATGCTAAAAGGTATGGGGCTGGAAGATCAGCAGGTATCTGCAATCGTCGAAGCTCACGCAGAGACCGTTGAAGGTCTAAAGGCCGAGATAACCAAGTTTAAGGAGAAGGCCGAAGGGTATGACGCTCTGAAAAAGGAAAACGAGGAGCTGAAAAACAACAAGGACACCGAAGATTGGAAGGCCAAGTTTGAAAAGGAACATTCAGACTTTGAGGCATTCAAGAAGGAGCAATCCGACAAGGATGCACGGTCCGCAAAAAAGGAAGCGTACAAGGAGTTATTGAAAGAGGCCGGAGTAAGCGACAAGCGATACGACGCAATCCTTAAGGTAACAAATCTGGACGATCTTTCTATCGACAAGGAAGGCAAGATCAAGGACGCCGAGAAGGTCGTTGAATCTATCAAGGCAGAATGGTCCGACTTTATCGTCACAACGGACACCAAGGGTGCAAAAACACCCACACCGAGCCATAACGAGGGCGGTACTGCAAAAACTAAAGAAGAGATAATGAACATTAAGGATATAAGCGAACGCCAGAAGGCAATTGCAGAAAATCCTTCATTGTTCGGGATTCAGTAGTCTGGTTTTGCTCTCGTAGCAGGACGGACTACCAGCAAACGAGAGGAGATTTATCATGAGCGCAGAAACCAATCTGACAACAGCGGCTGATATGAAGAAGGTCCGTGAGGTCGACTTTGTACAGCAGTTCACACACAACAGCCTCAACAAACTGCTCGAGGTCCTTGGCGTAACTCGCAAGATACCGATGATGGAAGGCACCACAATGTATACCTACACCATCTCTGGCGAGCTTCACAGCGGATCAGTAGACGAGGGTGATGTTATTCCCCTGTCCGAGTATGAGGTAACCAAGACACCCATTGGCGAGATTACTCTTAAGAAATGGCGTAAGGCCGTATCTGCAGAGGCAATCAAGAAGTCCGGCTATGACGCTTCTGTAAACGAGACAGATCAGAAGCTTTTAAGGGATGTTCAGAACGGTATCCGTACCGGCCTGTTTAATTTCCTTAACGGAACGATCACCGGCTCTACATCAATCGTTGGAGCAGGACTGCAGGAGGCACTTGCAAAGGCATGGGCGCAGTTGCAGATCCTTTTCGAGGACGATGCGGCAGAGGCAGTTCACTTTGTAAATCCTCTGGATGTAGCTGATTATCTTGCAAAGGCAAACATTACAGTTCAGACCGCTTTCGGCCTTAACTATGTTGAGGATTTCCTTGGCCTTGGCACCGTAATCTTAAGCTCCAGAATTACGGAGGGAACATTCGTATCTACAGCAAAGGAAAACCTCGTCCTGTATTACCTCACCATGAACGGTGATATTGCACAGGCATTCCAGCTTACATCTGACGAGACCGGATTTATCGGTATCAAGTCTGGATATCAGAACGAGGAGAGAGCGCAGATCGAGTCACTCGTAATGAGCGGCATCGATATCTTCGTTGAGTACGCGGCAGGCGTAGTTAAGGGAACTATCACAAGCACAGGAGCATAAGCCATGTACAAAGTAGTGAGATACTTTACAGACTTACAGGACAACAACCACGAGTACAAAGCGGGGGATATCTTCCCCCGCAAGGGCCTCACAGTTTCAGACGAGAGACTTGCAGAGTTATCGTCCAAGAAAAACAAGCAGGGTGTTGTTCTGATCGAGAAGGTGGACGAGAAACCGGCAGAGAAAACAACAGAGACAAAGAAGCCGGCAAAGAAAAGGACCACCAAAAAGAAGGAGACTGCATGATACTTTCAGAGATATGCGAAGAGCTGAATAATTGGTTTGAGCAAAGGATGGTCTTTGGGACCTTTACGATCTCTGGCGGCAATTTGCAGGTCGATTTCTTGCAGGAAGGACAGTATTACAGAATCGTCGGGAGTGTATTCAACGACGGTGTATACCAATATGAGTCAGACGCTTCTTCCTTACGCAACGAGACCTTTGTGGGTGCGGTCTGGGCAATGGCCGTGCCCACTGACGTGGTCTCACTGGCAGGGGAGATTTCAAGTTGGATTGATACCTATGGAGCGGCTGTAAATAGCCCATATGCGAGCGAATCGTTCGGAGGGTACTCTTACTCGAAGGCAAGCGGAAGCGGGGCAGACGGAGCCAACAGCGGCCCTACATGGCAATCAGTATTCCACAGTCGTTTGAATAGATGGAGAAAAGTATGAGCCTGCTGACCGATGCAATGGAAAAATGTGTGATGTTAGATAAGACCACCCAGCCGGATGGTGTCGGTGGTTTTATTAACACTTGGGTGGAAGGAGCAGAGTTTTCTGCGGCCATCGTATTTGACACATCTATCGAGGCACGAACTGCCGAGAAGCAGGGGGTCTCGAGTCTGTATACTGTCACGACGAGCAAAAACACGACTCTACAATATCACGATGTGTTCAAAAGAGTGTCTGATAAAAAGATCTTCCGCGTCACATCCGACGGTGATGATAAGTTCACCCCGGCAAGTTCCAATTTGGATATGCGGCAGGTAACTGCGGAGGAGTGGAAACTATGACGAAAGATCAAGCAATTCAGTCATTTTGGAGTTCATTTGGGCTTATGGCCTATGAAGAGAACAGCGTTCCAGACAACGCAGAAATGCCTTATATAACATACGAGGTGTCAACGGCGAGTTTTGAGCACGAGCTTCCGGTATCCGCGTCGATCTGGTACAGAGACACGTCATGGGTAGCCATAACAAATAAAGCCGAGCAGATAGCCAAGAGGCTGTATAAATTGCGGGGCACGGCTCTACCCATAGAGGACGGCCGCTTCCGAATTTACGAAAGTGACACGCCCCTGTTTCAGAGAATGGCTGATGAATCAGACGGAATAGTAAAGCGCATCGTCATAAACGTAATGGTGGAGTTTTTCACGAACTATTAGGAGGAGAAAAGAAATGGGAAGATACACAGTAATTCCAACATCCGCATTCGACGATCTTCAGATGGACGCAGGAGTTCTTCTGAAGAACTTTGACATTGATGCGGCTGTATCGGGTGGAGACGGATTCCTTGACGAGGATATCATCTGCGCCACCACAGGCGGTGTAAATCCTACATGCAAGCCGACATATTCTGACTTCGCAGAGGATGTAGATAATGCTCCCAAGAACGTCATGGAGTTCAAACATCTTGACGAGTGGGAGGTTGCACTCGCTACAACAGGACTTGGAACATCGCCCGAGCTGATTCAGTTGGCTTTGGGTGCCGCAGATATCGTAAACGGAAATAAAATAGTTCCGAGAATGTCAGTTAAAGCCGCCGACTTTAAAGATATCTGGTGGGTTGGCGATAAGGCTAACGGCGGATTTGTAGCAATCCAGATCAAGAACGCTCTGTCAACAGACGGTTTTTCGATCCAGACCACAAAGAATGGAAAGGGTCAGCTTGCGCTGAATATCGGAGGCCACGTATCACTTGCCAATCAGAGAGAAGTGCCCATGGTTATCTACTCAATAGATGCTGATGCACCGATCGTTCCCGATCTGACACTGAATAAGGCAAACGTAACTATTGCTGTAGATGGTACAGACACACTCCGTGCCACAACGATCCCTGCTGGCCAGACGGTAACTTGGAGTTCTTCTGACGACACCAAGGCTTCCGTATCAGATGGAGTTGTAACAGGCGAGGGAGCGGGTTCAGCAGTTATAACCGCT
>Ga0326511_10003318_pt1 | contig 12951 bp, 5 predicted proteins | sample 0_2496_0518_D_FD_203701 | JGI IMG/M metagenome (GOLD analysis project Ga0326511, IMG submission 203701) | Bovine rumen microbial communities from UC Davis, California, United States - 0_2496_0518 | ecosystem: Host-associated > Mammals > Digestive system > Stomach > Rumen | place: USA: California... | reverse complement strand
AAAATAACCTTTGATGGATTCATTAAAGAAATGTATTTAAGCCTTTTTGCGCAAGGCTGGAAGATGAAGGAGGTCGATGATATAGATTTGCTATATTACATCGACCTTTTAATCTATCAGATCGAAAAAGAGCAGGAAAAAGCAAAAAGAAAGCTTATTAAAAGTTTGGGATTTTAAGCCAAAGGAGGTGAGATGCCATGGCAGACGGCGCTTATAGTATTGGCCCGTCATTAAAAATCGAAGGCGAAAAAGAATTTATGGCGCAACTGCGAGCCATCAATAGCGAATTTCGCCAAATGCGGGCTGAACAGGAAAAATTACAGGTTCAATTTGCCGGTCAGGAAAAGAGTCAAAAATCGCTCACCGCTCAAGGCAAAATCCTTGAAAAAGAAATTGAAGCTCAAAACAAAAAGCTAAAAATAAACCAGGAACGTCGGGCGCGCTACGCAAAAGAAAGCACCGAAAGCATCCAAAAACAAATCGAAGAAGAGCGCAAAAAAGGCCAGACTGAAGAGAAAATAGCCGCGAAGCAAGAGCAACTATTGACGGAGCAGGCCAAAAAATACGCCGAGCTTGACACGGCAATAATTAGAACCGAAACAACGCTTGCGAGGTTAACAGAGGCTCAAAAAGTCAACGCTCAAGAGCTGGCCATCGCGCAAAGCCGATGGACGACTTTAGGCAATCAGTTTGACACCGTAGCCACCAAAGCTGGGAACGTGTCAAAAGTGGCGGGAACCGTCGGCGGCGCATTGACAAAAGGCGTGACGGCTCCGATTGCGGCAGTTGGAGCCGCGGCGATGGCGGCCACATCCGAAGTTAACAGTTCTTTCCGAGCAATCATTAAGCAGACCGGAGCGACAGGCGCCGAAGCCAAAAGCTTAAGACAGGCCTATGAAGGCGCTGCCGTTGCGATCGGATCCAGCTTTGAAGACACGGCATCCGCAGTGGCGGCAGTCAATCAGCGTTTCAACTTCACCGGAACCGAAGCCCAAAAGGCGGCCGAGCAATTTTTGAAATTCGCTAAAATCACCGGCACCGATGTCGGCGAAGCGGTTCGCCTGGTGTCCCGGGCGATGGGTGATGCTAATATCCCGGCGCAGCAATACTCACAGATTCTTGACCTGATTATGGTGGCGTCTCAAAAGACAGGTGTGAGTGTCGAGACATTGACGGAGGCCATCACGAAGTATGGCGCTCCCCTTCGTCAGATCGGATACGACACCCAGCAATCAGTCGCTATGTTTGCCCAATGGGAAAAAGCAGGCGTCACGACAGAAAAAGCCTTTGCTGGTATGCGGATTGCCATCAGCAAATGGTCAAAAGAAGGCAAAGACGCGTCAAAAGAATTTGAAGCGACGGTCAAAGGCATCCAGGACGGCACCATCAGCACAGCTGAAGCGATGGAAATCTTCGGAACCCGTGGCGGCCCGGATATGATTGATGCCATCAAACAGGGGCGCTTTAACTTTGAAGAATTCAACAAAACCCTGTCCAACACGACAGGGGCGGTTAATCAAACCTTCGATGCCACATTGACCAATAGCGACAAGCTGGCCATGTCAATGAATGAGCTCAAGATTGCCGGCGCCGAAGCAGGCGGCGAAATCATGAGCACCATCACACCGGCGCTCAAAGAGATTATGAGCACGACGGCAAACGTCGTGAAGCAATTCGGCAAACTCGATAAAGGCACCCAGCAAACCATCATCCGATTGGCCATGCTGGCAGCGGGCACCGGACCGGTTATCTCAGGCGTCGGAAAAGTGGCGGGCGGATTATCCAGCACCGCGAAGGCCGCATCAAGGGCGGCAAAATGGATGGCCGAAAACACAACGGCATCAGCGGCGGCGGGAAAAGCCTTTGAAGGCCTCGGAACGGCGGCGACTTCCGCCGGATCCGCGACAGGGATGCTGTCATCGGCTGTGTCCTTAATCAATCCTGTCACGGCGACGGCCGCGGCGGGTATAGCTTTGCTGGCCTTCGGTGTCGCGACATATCAGGCCGAAATGGGGCGTGCCCGTGAAAGAATGGCGGAGTTTATCGCATCAAACGATAGTCTCAGAGAATCGGCCAACGCGACTGCTGAATCAATGGCGGGGTCCGGTCAGAAAATGCGGGACCAAATCGGAAGTATTGAAGCAAACGCCGCTAGCGCGTCAAACTTAGCGACGACACTTCAAAAGTTGGTGGCCGAAGAAGGAAACACCGAAGCCGGGCACGTCAAAATTAAAGCTATTGTCGACCAACTCAATCAATTGGTCCCAAATCTTAACCTTGCTTACGATGAACAGGCAAACACTTTAAGCAAAAACAACGATGAAATCCGACGAAACATTGATTTGATGTTGGAACAGTCCAGAACGGCGGCTATCCAGCAAATGATCACGGATGAAATCAAAAAGCAAACTGAAGCACAGTTAAAATTACACGAAATAGAAAACAGCCTTAACGATATCGCACTCAAACGCAATGAGATTGAAACAAAACGTGCAGAGGCCATCAAGAATGTTGGCAGTTATGCCAACAGCTCAGCGGCTGAAGTCGGAAAGTGGGACAAAGAGCTTGCTGTCTTAGATGAACAAGAACGCGGATTGATTGACACTAGGAACGCGTTAAACACCGCGCAAGCTACGTCGGCGCAAACAGTTGAAACATTATCACTGAAATATCAGGGTTTAAGTGACGCACAAATCGCATACCAACAAAATGAGGCCGCGATTAATCAGCTAACGGCAGCGGGCGTAACTCAAGCTGAAGCTTTTGCGATTGCTTTGTCAGGCGTTGAAATGAAAACAAATCTGACAGATCGGCAATTGCAGATATTTAAAGACACGCTAGCACAATCGCAAGACCCCGTTAAAGCCTATCAAGCGGCAGTGGCAGCTGTCGGCGGTGAAATGCAAAACACGGCCGCAAAAGCGGGTCCGGCAGGCAATAGAACCGGTTCCGAATATGCAGGCGCTTTAGGCAGAACCAGCGGAGACGCAAGGAATGCCGGCGCGAGTGTTTCCGGATCCGCTGCGCAAGGCTTAGCGCAAAACGGTGTCAGCATCAAAAACACCGGATGGGAAGCCGGCTGGGGATTTGTCCAAAACTTGATTGACGGCGCAAACGCTATGGGCAGTCAATTGGATGCGGCTTTCAGAGGATTGGCAGGAAAAGCAGAAGCCTACTTCCATCACTCGACGCCTGACATCGGACCAATGCACGGCGACGATAAGTGGTTCGTCGACATGGTGCAGGGCTGGGCGCAAGACATCAAAGACGGCGAAGACACCATAGGCGCGGCATCGCGATCATTGGCGGCGACAGTAGCAGACAATGTCAGACCCGAAGACATACAAGGTCCGGCAATCCCAACGATGGGTACACCGATAGATGAAGGCGAAACATCAACAGACCCGGCTACCGAAGGCACGGCGGCTGTCACGGGCTACACAACAGCCGTGACGGAACAGCTTCCAATGGCCATGTTAACCGGTCAAGTCGTCGCGCAAGCCCTGACCACAGGGATGAACCTTGAAACGCCTAATATTCAGCTGACCGGGACAACACAAGGGACGGAATACGCGACCTATTTTAACGAAACATTCCCGATCGCAAACTTAGCGGGGATAACGGTAGCGACAGCGGCCAACACGGGCGCTATGTCACGATTGCCGTTATTTACGACGACAGGCCGAAATGCCGGCCAAAATGTCGCGTCGGGGATGAGCAGCATGGTTCCGGTAGCCACAGCATCGGGTGTGGCGGTCATGCAGGGCATCATCACAGGGCTCGAAAGCCAAAGGCAGGGCGTTGTCGATGAAGCGTCGGCATTAGTCCAGCAACTCAAAGACGTGTTCATCAAAGGCCTGGGGATTCACTCACCTTCACGCTTTGGGGAATACATCGGCGAAATGTATGCTGCCGGTATTATGTTGGGATTGAGCAACTCCGAGCTGGGAGCCTTCGCCAAGAATCAGATGGGCGAAATGAAAGAGGCCTTTAAGCAGGGACGCTTTACAGCTGACGCCAATGTCAATTTCATGGATGACGACAGTATGACCGAAGTCACCTGGCTAAGGACCTTTGACAATGGCGGTGTCATCGAAGGTGGAGACGCCAGAGGACCAAGAGCCTTAAACAACATGCTGGCCCTTGCGGCAGACAATTCACACGGTTATCAACTCGGTGGCCGTGGCCCCGATTATGACTGTGCCGGTTCAATCTCAACATCGATGGTTGCGGCTGGTCTCATCCCGCCCGGCGCATGGGACACGACATCATTGGCGGCGACATTGCTAGCCAACGGATGGGAGAAGGTACCCAATGACGGCAACCCGAAACGCGGGGACGTCGTGATGAATGAAGCACATCACGTTGAATGGGCGCTCGGAAACGGTCAGTTGGTTGGATTCCATCAAGATCTTGACGGCCGTCAAGGGGACAGCTCCGGGCTAGAAGGTGCGATTGTTGGTTATTATGATTATCCGTGGGATTACTATCTAAGAAAGATTGGCGGCTTTGGTGTCGCGTCACTGGCTGATACCATCGAAGACGCTTATAAGAAAAAGAAAGCGGCGGCGCAAATGGCGGCGCTATTAGCGTCTGCCGGGAGCAATATCCTCGGTGTCATCCCCGGAAACTACGGTGACTGGACACGGCAAGCGGCGGCCATTACAGGAACGGCCTTGTCACCGCAGGACGCATCCGATTTAAATTTCATCATTAGTCATGAATCATCCTGGAATCCATCGGCCTATAATCCATCCGGCGCATCGGGCCTCGGGCAGTTGATGCCGGGCACATTTGCCGGAAATGCCGTTCCGGGACACGGCAACATCTGGGACCCTGTGGACAACTTGGCGGCGGCCATCAACTACATGAAACGACGCTATGGTTCGATTCACGGCGCCTGGCAGTTCTGGCAGAACGCGGGATGGTATGACGTGGGTTCACGCTATGTGCCCTACGATATGCCGGCCATGGTCCATAAGGGCGAAATGATTATTCCCAAAAAGGAAAATCCATACAAAAACAGCAAAGGCTCAATCACGGGCGCCCTCGGCGGCGGAGACGCCATCGTGGAAGCCATTGAAAGATTGGGCGATAGATTGGAACGTGTCGAGCGAAGCATCACGGTCAATCAGACCTTTATGGATGCCAATCCGACACCTTCGCAGATTGCGCGCAAAGCCAAAACGGCAATGCGGCAGATTGCCAACTCAGCGATATAAGGGGGCGGCATGAGCATAACGAGAAAGATTACCTATATCAATGACGATGGGGATAAGGCGGATTTCTTCGACAACGTCTATTTTCAATTTACAGAGCTTAAAGGCATCGACGATATGAGCATCAATCTGACCACATCACAGGGCTTTCAGCAGGACGGGACGACGCTCGACTTCTCACAGCTCGATGAGCGAGATATGACATTGAAATTCATCTTAAAAGGCTTAACACATGAAGAATTTGTCCGGAAAAGGGAAGAGGCGAATCGTCTCTTCCGCCCCAATTGTCAAGGGACTTTGTACTACAATGACGGTTTACACGATGTACAAATCCGATGCATCCCGTCAGCGTCCATGAAAGCCGATATGACGGCCACCATGACGATGACTGAAGCATCCGTCGACCTGCTGGCTCCGAATCCCTTCTTTTGGGACAGGGAAGAACATTGTCTGACATTGGCCACATGGGAAGGCGGCTTTAAGCTACCGACAAAAGTTCCCTTTAAGCTCAGACATCGGGGGACCATGAACAGGGGTATCGAGAATAACGGCCATGTTCCAATCCCGTTTAGGTGCACCTTCAAAGGTCCGGCAACGTCACCGGCGATCAAAGACAGGGCATCGGGCTTTTTTATCAAGCTGAATCAGAATCTACAAGCCGATGATGTATTAATCATCGACACCGACTACGCAAAGAAAAGCGTCCAAATTATGAGGGATGGACGCCTGTATAACGCGTATAATTTCATCGACTTAGAGAGCGACTTTTTCTATCTCGACACCGGCTTTAATCCCTTTGAATATTATAACGGCCGAGCCGATGAAACCAATGAAGTCTGTATCTACTGGCGGCGCGCCTATGGAGGTCTGTAATGCAGAAAAGAATGACAAATATTCGAGTGTTTGATAAAGACCTGGTCTTCATGGGTGAAGTCTCAAACTTCGGATCCTTGATGTTCACAAGGCGTTTTCAGAACACCGGAGAATTCGAGTTGCATCTCAACAGGCCGAATTTGATGCTGTTTCAAAATGGTTATTACATCATGATTGACAATGACCCATACATGACAGGCGTCATTGAATATGAATTCGACAATGGCGACGCCTACATCATCGACCAATCCAAAGACTTTGTTGTCAAAGGCTATTCACTGGCGGGGCTTTTTATGCGGCGCATCACGGATCCCGCAGACACGACAGACGGCTATCTTCGATGGACCAACACACCGGCGGAAGATGTCATGGTAGAACTGGTTAAATCCCAGACAACGTTGGCCGTCGATGAGAACAGAAGGCCAGCTTACTTTGAAGTGGCCAATTCACAGCATCGCGGCAAAGAAATCACCTTTGAAACACGCTTCAAAAACCTTTTGGATGAGCTCAATACGATTGCTGTCGAAAGCGGGCTAGGCTTTGCTGTCAAGCTCGACGCTCAGAATCGCAAAATGATATTTGAGGTCCTGCAAGGCGTCAATCGTATCTACGATGCCAACAATGCCAACAGCTTTATCTTCAGCAAAAGCTTCGGACGTGTCACGGCGCAAAGCTATGAGCATTCGACGATGGGCACGTCAAACTACGCCTATGTGCTAGGCCAGGGAGACGGCACGTCAAGAACGCAAGTGGAAACCGGGGAAACGGAAACGACGGGTTGGGAGCGCCGAGAACTATATGTTGATGCCAGAGACATCGCCGATGAAAGCGAAGAAGAAGGCTACGATGCCGAAGCGACATTGACAGCCAGGGGTGAAGAAAAGCTTAGTGAGGTGAAAGAAGTCACAAATTATGACTTTTTGGCAAACCCCTCGGAGTACAAAGACAAATGGAATCTGGGCGATGCGTGCACCTACAGAGGTGAAGAACAAGGCGTGTTAATGGCAGCGCAAATCACCGAAGTAGCGGAGACATGGGAAGGCGCTGTCCATACCGTCGAACCGGTCTTTGGTAATCGCACAACGACCATCAAAGGGACCGTCTCAAACGCCCAAACAGGCGCTGGCCTTGAACGAATCGGTGTCGACAAAGCCTTTGCCAGCGTTGAGGAAAAGCAAACGGAGATGACCGAAGATATCTATCGGGCACAGCAATCAGCCGACGGCAAAAACACCATATTTTACAATCAATCAATGCCGTCATCGGGTATTGCACCGGGTGATGTATGGTTCGCACCGAACCAGGGATACAAGATGTATCGATGGACGGGATCAACATGGTTGGCGGAGCAATTCGGCAATGAAGCCATCGCCGACGCGTCCATCACAAACGCCAAAATCGCGAATGCGACAATCTCAGACGCCAAGATATCGACAGTGGATGTTGGGAAGCTGACAGCCGGCGGAGCGTCAATCAATAAGCTGTCGGCGATATCGGCGAATTTAGGAACTATCAATGCCGGAACGATTAACGGCGTTGTCGTCAACTCGACAGAATTCAACATCGACACAACCGATGCCGGAGAGGATATCGGCATCAACTTTAGTTCAAACGGCTCAATCTATGGCTCGATTTACGCGGATATCGCGGACAATACCAACAGCATGTATATTGATTGTGACCGCGTTGAAGTTGTTTCGAGCAAATTCAATTTCACGACAATTCCATATCTTAATGGAGCACCGCTTCCAATCTTTGTCGGAAAATCCGAAGTCATCAAAGGATGGGGGATAGATTCTTGCACAATTAAGACGACGTCTGAACTGACAAGCATATTCAGAGAAAGAACAGGATTAAATATAACAGTATCGAATGAAAATGTTGTAATGCTAGCGATGAATGGCCACGCAGATGCCAATGCTGCCCATGTGCAAGGTGTAACGTATGTAGCGGCAGACCAATCATGGCGAGCGCTTTTTGATCGTAATGTGTCTGATAACATACGAATAAACTGGGTAGCTTTCTACGTCGACACAGGTTTATTTTAGGAGGCAAATATGGCAGAAGTAAACACTAGCTTTTTCTGGGATAGCGACACCCAGGAATATGGAGAAGCCGAGATCAGAGCATCGTTTAAATCAATGTTCAGATCAGGTGTCCGCGTCCATGAAGACGGCACTCTTGACATGGCATTGACGCAGTCGGGGCAGTCGGTAACTGTCGGAACGGGAATCGCCTTTATTGACGGGTCTTGGCATTGGAATCGGTCGGCGAAGACGATAAGCTTTAGCAGTCCTTCCAACTGGCCTAGAATCGACAGAATCATCGTTCGAGAGGATTGTGGGAACAAAGTTACCACATTGACAGTGCTGGAAGGCACAGAATCAGCAACACCGGTGCCGCCGGTGTTGACACAAACCGAAGATGTGCTTTATGAAATTAGCCTAGCGCAAGTCAGGGTTGAGACAAGCGGCGCAATCACCGTAACAGACGAGCGAGCCGATCCAACAGTATGCGGTGCGATCAGAGCAAAAGGCTTGTCGGAGTTTGAAGCATACATGGCCGACACCAAAGCCAACATCGAAGACTGGTTCGAACATCAGCAATCCCAGGGGTGGCGGGAAATTTATATTCAAAACGGCATCCCGTCATCACCGGTAGCCGGGTCCATGTGCTTTGATACATCGACGGGGATTATCTACTACTACACAGCATCCGGAACACGAAAAGCATTCCCGGTGCAAGCAAACGAAATAAAAGTCGAAAATAAATCATTAAGCGATTATCTGTCATCAAGTGTATTCGGTGTAAATTTATCAGGCGATCGTGTATATTCCGGAACACAACAGCCGATACCTTTTGACCGGACAATTGTTGGATGCTCAAACAATACAGAATTCGCGGAGCTGTTGTCAAATGGATCCGCGAGAATCAAAAAGAAAGGCATCTATGACGTTAGAGCTTACGGATGCATTAGCGACAATGCCGTTGTCGGAGATGTTTTTCATTTTCATATTTTGCGAAATGGTATTGTCGTTGCGGAAAGCTATAGTCCGGGGAACGGCCATCATGCGGCTTCAACAGTGGCCACTTTCAGCTATTTACAACCGGGGGATAACATATGCTTATCAGTGAGCGGTGTCGCGCACTCTTGGCGGATAAAAGGATTATCTAGTCATCTTTACATTGCGCCGCACGTATTCTATTAAGTAAGGGGTAAACGATGGATTTTTTCGTAACAAATCGAAAGATAGCGCCGAATGACAATACGATGCGTCTGACGGTTCAAAGAGATACGATGACAGAAATCGCCGTGATATCCTTCAATCGGTCAGACCTGGCCTACTTTTATCAATCCGGCATAACCAGAGCATACGCGGTCTATAAGCCACACGGCAAAGCGGTCCAGGCCCCGAAGATGTGCTCGATCGATGAGACCGACACCGATAGGATTGTGGTGACGTGGGAAATCGACGACACGGCAACACAGGCCGAAGGCGTCACGGAATTTCAAATCATCTTTAGTGAAAATGACCCGACCGACGATGAGATTGTCAGCATTTGGGCGACATTAATCTACAATCTGTCAGTGCCCAGGTCATTGCTAGCGGAGGACGTCAGCCCCGAAGAGCCGACGCCGCTAATCATTGAGCAAATGCTTCAGCTGGCCAATCAGGCGCAAGACGCTGCGGATTCGGTATCCGATGCCGTACAAATCATTGAAGACAATCGGGAAATCATTGAAAATATTGATACATACGCGGAGCAAATCAGCGCGGACGTTGAAGAAGCACAACAAATCAAAAGCGACATCGACACGACAGCGGTTCAAGTGGCGGCAGACGCGCAGACAGCATCGACAGCGGCGACCAATGCCGGCGCTTCAGAAACAGCGGCGGCAGGCTCCGCAACAGCGGCAGCGCAATCAGCAGCGGATGCCGAATACTACGCGGATAAATGCGATACTTATACAAAATCTGAGATTGACGCGAAGATCGCGGCGATTGATCCACTTCCGGCAGGCGGGACCGTCGGCCAGCATCTAGCGAAAGCCCAAAGCGGCGCCGAGTGGGTAACGCCGATTGACGCCTACACAAAAACCGAAGTCGATACGCTGATCGGAGGCATCGACCCATTGCCGGCAGGCGGAACCGTTGGTCAAGTCATCACGAAAACGGCTACCGGCGCGGATTGGGAAACGCCAATCGACGCCTATACAAAATCAGAAATCGACGCTAAAGAAACAGCCGTCAACACAGCCATAGGAACCAAAATCACAGCACCGGCCACAGGGGCACCAGGACAATATTTGATGAAGACTGAAAGCGGCGTCGAATGGGCAGATGTCGAAGGTGGAGGCGGAACCTTGATTGTTCAACCGCCGGTTGTAGATGTCACCACTTACACTTACGATGGAACAGAGAAATCAATCACTTTCTCGAGCATCGAATCAAACAATGTTGACTTGACCGGAGATAAAGCAACAAACGCCGGAACCTATACTTGCACGGTATCGCTTAACAAACAAAACGCGGTTTGGTCAGATACCTTTACAACAACACCCAAAACATTCACATGGACTATCAACAAAGCGGCCGGTGCATTGACACTAAGCAAATCAAGCGTTGTTCTGGATCCCGATCATTTGACCGATACCGTCACATGCACAGTAGTTGGCGATGGTACGTTAACAGTGACATCAAGCGGCACTGATGTTGCGACAGCGACATTAAGCGGAAACACGATAACCATCGCAAGCGTTGATGACAAATCAGGGAACATTACTGTCACAGTCTCACTGAGTGAAACAACAAATTACAGCGCACCCGAAGATGAAATTATATCGGTCAAAGGTGATTTTGTATCGATATACGGCGCCGAGTGGGACGGAACATCCACAACCGCTTGGACGCGGACGGACGAAGCCGCGCCGTTCATCGACCCAGTTCCGGCAATAAACAACGGAAACGGATCTTCGCCCTTTGATGACTTGATGCCATGGTCTGGGATGGTTATCGAAGAACGAACTGGCGGAACGATGGTTAAAATTCCTAAATTTTATTACAAAATAACTAGGAACGGAAATAAGATGAAAATCCAGATTGCGGACGGCGAGGCGGATGGCTTCGAAATCTCTCCGGCGCACATGGACAGAGGCGACGGAAACGGCGAAAGAGACGCTGTTTATATCGGGCGATATCATTGCGGAACCGGTTATAAAAGCATCACGAGCGTTAAACCGTTGGCAAATATGACGAGATCAAGTGCGAGAACCAACATTCACAACTTAGGTGCGAAATATTGGCAAATGGACTTCGCAACACGATTTACGATCTGGCTGCTTTATATTGTTGAATTCGCAGATTGGAATACGCAGGCAAAAATCGGTTACGGCTGCGGGAACAACTCAGCAACAGAGAATATGGGGTATACCGACAGCATGACCTATCATACAGGAACAAAGCTATCAAGCCGAACAACGTACGGCCTGGGTACACAGTACCGATACATCGAAGGGCTTTGGGATAATGTTTACGACTGGTGCGATGGATGCTACTACAACAGCAACGGTTTAAACATTATCTTAAACCCAAGCAATTTTAACGACAGTTCGAATGGAACGTTAGTGGGCAAACCATCAAACGGATATCCCAGCGCTTTCGCGAGCAACAATACAGCAGGGTTTACGTTGTTTTATCCAACAGCGGCATCCGGAAGCGAATCAACATATTCGTGCGACTACTGGGGCTATGACTCTTCGTACCCTTGCCTTTTCGTAGGCGGTTACTATAACCAGTACGCCTATCTCGGGCTGTTCTATGTTAACTACTCGAGTGCATCGAACTCGGACGGGAGCATCGGCTGTCGCCTCCTCGAACTTCCCTGATAGGGGGAGTTTGAGGGGGTTTACCCCCTCAAGAAAGGGACTACCTGTGCAGAGCCGATGGCGAGTTCTACGGCCTAGTGAGACTACTGGAACTATGACTCTTCGAACCCTTGCCTTTACGTAGGCGGTAACTATAACCAGAACGCCAATCACGGGCTGTTCTATGTTAACTACACGAGTACATCGAACTCGAACGGGAACATCGGCTGTCGCAACCTTTTAATAAAAAGCCTCCAACATCATATTCGGCACAGGTAGCCGCTCACCACATGGTGAAGATAGGCTAATCAGGGGCGGGTTAGTACACTCCACGGAGCGTTGGAAAGCCCGTATGGCTAAAAGGAGGATACACCTTGAAAAGAGCGAAGGATTTATTTGAACCGCTCATATCAGACAAAAATTTGAGAATGGCGATCGATGAAGCCAATAGAACGCATCATTGGAAGCCGCATCATCGCCCGAGCCGATGCACCGCGTGGGTCGAAGAAACAAAAGAGCATCGGATTAAAGAATTAAGAAAAATTATCGTCAATGGATTCCAACCGCACAAACCGCGCGTCACTGAACGCTATGACGTGAGCGCCGGCAAATGGAGAAAGATAAGCGAACCGATACAATGGCCGGATCAATATGTGCATCATGCATTGATTCAGATTATTCAACCGGCCATGATGAGGGGAATGGATCCGTATTGCTGCGGAAGCATCCGGGGCAGAGGGCCACACAAAGCACAGAAAGCGATCGAACGATGGATGAGCAGAGACTACAAAGGAACGAAGTATGAATTTTGCGGAGACATCCATCACTTTTATGACAGTTTAAAGCCTGAGATCGTCATGAATCGAATGCGCAAATTGATCAAAGATTCGAAAATCTTAGATCTTATTTATCGCATTATAAAAGACGGAATCAAGATAGGTGCCTATACATCGCAATGGTTCGCGAATACGGTTCTACAACCGCTTGATCAAA
>Ga0326511_10003317_pt1 | contig 12953 bp, 19 predicted proteins | sample 0_2496_0518_D_FD_203701 | JGI IMG/M metagenome (GOLD analysis project Ga0326511, IMG submission 203701) | Bovine rumen microbial communities from UC Davis, California, United States - 0_2496_0518 | ecosystem: Host-associated > Mammals > Digestive system > Stomach > Rumen | place: USA... | reverse complement strand
AGAAAACGCCAGCCCCTCAATCAGTTTCCCCTTTCAGATTGTTAAAAAAATAACAACATTGTACTAAAATAAATACAATAATTCTATTGTATTTTTTCTTGACTATGATATAATAATTTCAACAAAGTTTTATAAGAAAGGAGTAAAATGAAAATACTAAAATTAAAGCCAGGCATGGTATTATATATGCCATACAGATTTGAAATAATAGCATGTTATGATTATGATTGTAGAGGATATATTTATATTGACGATGTTCCACGTGAAACAATCAAAAGCTACAATCAAATAACATTAGCATTATCAGAAACAGAAGGTTATTATATTAAAGCAATTAAAGGAGAATAACAAAATGAATCCAATAACAATGTTAATATGCACAATATGTTTTACGGCACTTTTAATAATTGAAATGTATAAAGGAGAATAAGAAACATGAATAAAATTGTATTCAGAAGTAAAGAACCCGACAAATTCAACGAATTATTACAAATTATAACAGAATATCAATATAAAGGTGAACTAGATATAGTAGAAATGTACGGCACAAAATATCATACAGAAATCAAATATAAAGAACACAATCTGCACAAATATAATTTACTAACAGTATCATTTGATATGATAGATGATTATATCGATATAAGAGGAGTTGACTTATGGGAAAATTAACAAGTAAAAGAAGTAAACCCGATATTTGCATTGATTCAACCGATTGTAATATTGAACTACAAAATAAATACGGTCAAGTTGGCTATGCGATTTTAGTTAGAGCTGTATTAGATTATACGGAACTATTACAACTTGAATATTTTAATATTAATATTGAAGATATGAAATATTCTAAAATTAGACGAATTAAACAAAAATATGACGATATGATGAGTGCTAAAGATTTTTTGTATAATAATTTATGGACTTATAATCTTGATTTTGACAGATTAACAATAATGTTAAAAGCCTTAATATATCAATATGATGGACATTTATTAGAAAATTATAAGAGATTTTACACAAAGGGAAGTGAGGGTAAGGAATGACAAGAGATAGCAAGGTTAATGAGGTTCTTGATAAGGTAATAGACGAGATAATGGATACAGGCGCATACGAACAAGAAGTTAATGGGAAAACAGAATTTTTAAAAGGTATAAACTATTGTCTTTGTGTTATCGATAAGTACAAGGCAGAAAGTGAGGGTAAGAAATGACAGTAAGCTACTTAATAGAAATGTTAACAAAATTAAACCCAAAAACCGAAATTACTGTATGGATAAACGGACGTGATTACGATTGTGATAAAGAGTTTGACTTTGAGGGTGATTATGTAGGCGACGAAAATGATGGTTATTCTCTTGAGGTTAAGCCGCAGGCACAAAGTGAGGTAAATAAATGAAAATATCGAGTGTAGCAAGACAGATAAATAGAGTTATAAAAGCGGGTGTCAATTCACCTGCTTTAAAAGCTTTTAAAAAATCAATGCAATTATTTAAATTGGATACAGGTAAAAACCTATTGACAAAACACGGCTCATTATCTTTATCAACTTATAATAAATTGTCAGCTAGTGAAAAACAAAAAGCTTACAATGCAATATACAGGTATACACAATCAAAAAGTTATTCAATAAAAGGCACAAAAGAAATAATTGAAGAACAAAAAGAAAGTTTTAAAAATACTTTTGGTGAATTATCCGAGTCAAAAACATTCAAAAACTTTGTAAACTCTCCCGAGTGGGAAGATTTCAAAAGCAAATTTACTAATAATTATTATATGGTTATTCAAGATATTAAAATAATGACAGAAGGTCAAGAATTAAGCAAAAAACAAGTACAAAAAATTGTTTGGGAAATGAAAAGAGCCTTAAACGGCACTAAAGACTATAAAAACATCGCAACCAATGACGAGCGAGCGGACTTATTACATGAAAGAATAGAATCAATCATAAGGGGGTAACATATGAAACACTACACACATTTCAAATTATTTATATCTATGTATTTAAGGGATGTTCTAAAATTACTAGAGCGATTAGCTATTAATTTTAATTTACCACATGCAAAATTAACTGCTTATCTTGATTACTATAAAATAGAATTAACTGAAGATGAATTAAACTATTGTGAATATGATTGCATGGTAATAGATGATTTAATTAAACAACAATTGAAACAATCATAAAGGGGTAACATATGGAACACTACACGCATTTTAAATCATTTGACTTTGATATTTATACAGTAGGTAGAGGGAAAAATAAGTGTGAATACTCAAATATTATATATACATTTGATATTGAAACAACTAACATAATTAAATATAAAAATGAATTAATGTGTGTAAAGCCCTCAATTGACAAAGAAATATATCAAAAATCTGAAAAATACGGTGTTATGTATATATGGCAATTGGGAATAAATAATAATATATATTATGGTAGAACGTGGGAAGAATTTTTAGCATTTTTAACTATTATAAATGATTTTGACCCATATAATAAAATATTTTTTGTGCATAACTTATCATTTGAATTTGAATATTTAAGAAGTGTTCTAAAATTTCCCGATGACCCACAAATTATTGCTAGGGCTAACAGAAATGTAATTAAATTTAATTCATTATGTGGGCTTGGTGATTCAATTATTGAATGGCGTTGTACTCTTGCCTTAACTTGTATGAAACTAGAACTATTAGCGGATGATTTTAATTTACCTCATGCAAAATTAACCGGCTATCTTGATTACAATAAAGGACTGCGCAACAGTTTAACAGAATTAAGCAAAAACGAATTAGATTATTGCGAATATGATTGTATTGTTGTATATGATTTAATCAAGTACTTTTTAAAACAATATAAAAATATCCATGATATACCATTAACACAAACGGGTATTGTTAGACGAGAAGTAAAAAAGATTTTTATAAAAAATAAAATAATACAACTCGCTAAAAAGTGCAGTCCCTTAAATTATGAAGGTTGGAGAATAGAAAATAATGCTTTTAGAGGCGGTATTACTCACACCAATTATATTTATGCTGATATACCTATTTATTATTGTGGTTCAAAGGATGAAACAAGCGCATACCCTACTATGCTAATAGCTAAACTGTATCCAATGGAAAGATTCAGAAAAGTATTCAAGTCTATGTATTCTTATTATATAAATGATTCTAATTATTGTAAATTGTTTAGAATTAAATTAAAAAATATCAAATCAAGATATTATAATACTTATATTTCAGAATCATGGTGCATTGATGACTTAGGGAAACATATAAAAGGTGCAATTCTTGATAATGGAAGGGTTAAGGCTTGTAAAGAATGTGAATTAACTATAACAGAAATCGACTTAAAACTAATTAGAGAATGTTATATAATCCAAAAAGAGGAAATACAAGAAATGTGGGTATCTAAGGCAGGAAGGTTACCAAAATGCTTTATAGAATTTATTTTGAAACAATATGCAGATAAAACAACATTAAAAGGAATTAAAGAAAAAGAAGTAGAATATTTAAACGGAAAACAAAAACTCAATTCACTGTACGGGATGTCTGTAACTAGAAATATTTCAATGGAATATAAAATTGATAAAAACGGTGAATGGTACAATGTGCCTTTATCAGTTGACAAAATAAACGAAAAGTTAAAAGAACAAGCCTCTTTTCACGATTATTCTTATTTTATGCCGTTTTCATGGGGGGTTTTTTGTACTGCATATGCTAGACAAGCACTTTTTTCTAATATAATTAAATGCGATAGCGATGTGTGTTATTATGATACCGATTCTATTAAATTAATTAACTATCAAGAACATGAACATATTTTTGAAGAGTACAACAAACAAATAACAAAAGAACTAGAAGAGGCTTGCAAATTTTATAATATAGATATTGAAAAATTAGCGCCTAAAACAATTGAAGGAATTAAAAAGCCTTTAGGGGTTTTCGATGACGAAGGAGTTTATAAAGTATGTAAATTTATGGGGGCTAAAAAATATTGTACGTCATACGATGGTAAAGAATTCGAATTAACTGTGGCAGGTGTTCCAAAAGACTATTCAAATATAATCAAATCAATTGACGATTTCAAAGACGGCATGGTATTTAATTATAATACAAAAGAATTATACGGTGAAAATTACGATAAATTGCAAGCCTTCCACAATGATAATCAACCTGAATTAACTATAACAGATTATCAAGGCAATACAACAACCTATAATTTAAAAAGTGGGATTTGCTTATATCCTACAACATACAAATTAAATAAATCTAGTGACCATGAAGAGTTTTTAAACTGGTACAATTCAGTTAATTTCCATTATGAAACCGATAACGTAGTATATCAAACACTATTAATGTTGAAAAATAGCAAAATAAAAAAATAGCAGGGCTTGCGCCCTGCCTTTTTAAATGTCATAAAGTGTGATTGTATCACCTGCATATATTAAATTAGGGTTTTCAATTCCGTTTAGTTCAGCTAATTTATAACATTTTGAACCGTCATTGTAAAATCTTTCACATATTCCCCAGAGTGTATCACCCTCTTGAATTGTATAAGTATCTACAGTATCTTCAATATCTTCAGTATCTTCAGTTTCTTCAACTTCTGTATTTTCTTCTATATAATCCCAACTTGTCAAATCAAAGTCATTAATTATATCAATAATCTTGTTTGAGTAGACAGGGTCTGTTGCATAAATAGCACCAATTGAATTAATAGATTCAACAAAATTATCGTTATTAATTCCTTCATCATATAAGCCCGAATCACATATTAATTGATAATAACCTTTGACTGAATCGGCTACACTTTCAAAAACTTCAAATGAACATACCATATTAATATATTCACCGTCTATATATTCACTTGTCGCAAGGTCTGCGCCGTCTCCCTTAATTCCAAAAAGAGTAACGGCGTCTAAGTTCCAACCACTTTCAAGTGCGCCTTGCGCTATACAAATTGAAGGCAGTACCCAATTATCATTATTATTTTTTCGATTAATATATTCACTTCTTGCCAAGTTGCCTATAACATTTATAAAATTTTCAATCTTTTCACTCATTTTCGCTAATCTCCTTATCAATTAATCGCTGAATTGTTTCTGAATTGTGATTCACGGCGCTTGTTAAATCTGTTAATTTTTCAATAGTATTATCAAGGCTATTGCGCTCTTTATCATATACATATTTTAGCGCATAGCCACAAAGCAAAAAACTGAAAATAGGGAAACCAACCGTTGAAATAATTTGTGTTAATTCTGTCATATATATTATCCTTTCTTAAAAGCTTTTAATACAAGTATTGAAATCCGTTGCGGTCAAATTATCAGAATAAAAAACTTTTTTAAATTTAAGCAACAAATCAAAAGCTATTTTTTCATTATTGTTAAGCGGTATAAATCCAACTGTTGACAAGATAGAAGTATCAAAAATATCTGATATAATTCTAGTATTTGGCTTGATTTCACTTGTTTTCGGTTCAATAAACCAAACATAGTTATTGTCACGTTTTAGCAATGTGCATAAAAATTTGAAGTTTGATTTATTCACAACGATTTTATATATATCTTGCCACTCGTTTCGTTTATCAATGTGAGGGTAGTTTTTTACTTCCCATGCGCCTTTATTAATCATACTAGCAGAAGAACCGAAAAACATTAGATTTTTTCCGCCACTTGATTTACAATATTCAACGGCTATTTTTATTTTAGCATTGTCAATCTCGAAATTATAAATATCAATTGTGCCTTGGGCTTGTCTAGGTATTCTGTTTAGACTCCATTCAGTAAAATACGGACAAACTCTAGAAATAGTATTACCTATCAAAAATACCTTTACTGCCCTATCTCTCGCAATAGTAGAAACAAGATTCAATAGTTTTGTTGGCTCATTTGATAAATACATATTAGTACTAATAAACTCTTCAAATATCAAGTTATTATATTGTGTATTAACAGTTGATTTATAATTCTGTTCCTTTGATAGTGAAATACATTTACCAACTTGTAAACACCTTTTTAGTTCCCCCTCTTCATTTACTTTAGCTAAATAAAAGCCCTTCCTATAATAAATAATTCCTTGATATTCGTTATTAGATATTTTTTCAATTGGTATATCATCAAAATAAGAACCAATGATATTTTCTTTTATTTCATCATCAAAGCGTCTAATTAAAATAAATTTGTTGTCATTCTTAAAATAATCATTTAAGCAAAATTCTTTGACTGCATATGATTTACCATTTGAACGTTGCCCAAGTAAAATATTATATTGGGCTTTACAAGATAAAATCTTATCTAGTCTATAATATTCTTTTTTACTCATTCGGATATACCCCCAAAAGAATTAAGTGTGCTATATCAGAACAAACAACGTCAATAATAGAAAATAGTGATATATTTCTTTCCTGTTCAATTAAGTTCTGCGTTGAGGTAACACCTATATTACCTTTACGAACATTCTGAACAACTTCCTTATAATTATCAAAAGTTTTTGTATTAGAATATTCGGTGTTATCTTCACCACTTGCCGTTGTTATATCTTCGGCATTTTCCCTTAGTTCTGTATCATCGTATGCATTTGATTTACTTGTTGTTGTAGAAGTTGCACCAGGTGAGAAAGTATTTGAACCGCTGTTGATTTCACTTCCTTCTTTAGTTGTTGTAATTGTTTCCGTTCCGTCCACATTTGCTATAGGGTCATAAGTCAAACGAGTTGTATTATACAAGGTATTATATTTATAAGTATTCGATATAATTAAATTTGTAACATCTAAGTTAACTAAACCTTGTATTATATTACCTTGAGCGTTTTCATAAATTGAACTAACTTCCCAACCTCTATATTTTGTCACAAAATAGTTATTATAATAACTTAAATTATCTAAAATAAATGTTGGAATATTTCCCGTACTTGGAATAATATCAAAAGTCAAATCTTTAACCTTCATCAACTTCACCTCCCTTTTTTTTCAATGTCGCTTTTTTCCTCAATGTCGCTTGTAATATTATAATTAAATGTCGCTTTTAGATTGAGTTTAAAAGTCGTATTGCAGATTTTAAAAGATTCATTAATTGAATCAATTATAGTATCAATGTTAAATTTTAAAAGCTGGTCATCACCTGTTAATTCGTCTGTAATAAGTCGCTCTTTTTTATTAAAAGCAAGATTTAAGCCGATTTCACGGTAAAAAGCTTTCAATAAATAATCTCTAAGTTCATACAATGAATTCAAATTTGCAGGGCTACTTTGTGGAAGTTTTTTGACATTTTCAAAAATTGGTGTATCTGTAATTACTGCAAACCTACCTGCCCTAACTTCTTTTATATAAGCTTTTAATGATTCAGCAATAGCCGTATCACTTGCGCTAAAATTATCAGTTAGACGAGTGTTAACAACTGCTATATTTATAGAACTGTCAATATCAGCCAACTGCCTAGAATATCTATTAATTAGTTTTATTAAAGGTTGTTTATTATAATATTTAAGTGGTGATGTGTAAATCACTTCGCAACCTTTGCCGATTTCACGAGTTCCACCCTTAACAGTTGGCGCCGTGTATGTAACTTTTGTAGGCTTTAAATACATATTTACACCAGTTAAACCGCCACGGAAAAAACCAAGGTTGCCAATATCACCATTTAAAAAATCAAAATTATCTAATAAAATACAATAGCCGTCAATTATAAGTGTATCAAGTAAAAATTCTTTATCAAGGTTATCAATTAAACCCTCGATATTAATAGCATGATATATAACCTCTTTAAGCTTATTTTGCCAATAAAAAAAGCCTGTTGCAACGTCTGCCGTATTATAAATTATATTATTTTTTATTTTCTCAGAACTAGACATAAAAACCTCCTATAAGTATGCTTTTTAATTCCTCTATTTCATCGGTTGACATATCATCCGCTATATCGGATAAGTCTGGATTGAATACGGTTGTAAATCCATCTAAATCACCAAGTCTTTCATATTTTTGCACATTGTAGCCGATAGAATGTCCATAATTAGAAGGAACTAGTTTTGTATTTCTTTCTATTATCAAATAAGGATATTGAGGTTTTATAGTGTCAATATTTCCCGAACTTGAACCGCTAACCGAAAAATCAGTACCATTAACTTGCGAAATATCAAGCGCACCATGTGCAAGCCCTGTAACACCACTAGCAATTGCAATAGGGTTTCCAGTTAGAGCACCGCCCACCGTTGTAACTGCTGAACCTGCCAAATTCATTATAGAGCTATTTACCCTTGAAGTAAAAGCACTTGCGTTGTCACCAGTAACAGGAATGTTAACACCGATTTTTCCATTGAAATAATCTACTATAATGCCATCCGCCGACACACAAGCACAACAAGTGCCTGTTGAAAATTCAACAATCAAATCAATTGTAATTTCTTTACCGATATAAGCACCACTTAGCTTATGAACCCCACAATAAGGAATATAAATATATAAATTTGTATATGGCTCATAATCCCAAAAATCGTGATATTTTGAAGGAACTTTTACACCGCTAAAAGACATATAAGAATTAAAAGGCGGTAAAAGTTTATATGCATTTATACCTAAATCAGCAGTACCGAACTTTATTGATTCCGTTGCGGTTGCGTTGGTAAGGGCTTTTACGTCAAAAGGATACACAGTCAATTGCATAATTGCATTAATTGGATTTTCTCCAAACAACTTTAAACCATTTAGATATTTATTTAATGTTGTTTCATCTGCATTATATAACTTGTCGCCTAAGTCTATTGCTTGTGCTTCTGTTAAAATGTACCATCTATCAGCTTTATTATATGGATATACACCGCCGCCAATTGAAACCGTTCTAATATATGTATTGGTGTCCTGTTCTGCGTCGGGGTTTGGTGTGTGGTCTGCTGAATTTTCCCAAGAAAAATTATTGGCATTTTCAATATCTTCACCGCTGAAGTCTTTTCCTGTAATATATCCGTTGTCGTCTATTTCACCTAAATGAACACCTGTTGGGTCATCGTCATCAATGCCATAATGAATAGCCTTATTTAAAGATTCCGACCACATTAAACCATAATTAGCAAAATTTTTTGTTATTATGTCTATTGTGTCGGTTTTCATACGACCATTTACACAATTAAATTCATATATTGGTACTTCTAATATCGCGGGGTCCATTCCACTTTCAAAATCTGATTCGGAGTTATATCTCCAAAAGTTGTTACAATATGCATTTCCGCCGTCAATGTGTCCATCCCTTGAACCTTCTGAACCATCGCCCGAACCTGTCCACAAATCCGAAGTATAATACAAACCTGTTATAACATTTGAATAATTATTATTAGGGAAAGGTTTATCAATCCTATTCGTTTTACCCTCATAAGAACAAGTGACAAAATACTTTTGTCTAGTTCTCAAGTTTCCATTATCTGATTTATAAATAAGTAGATAGATTCCAAATTCAGTAATATCCTGTTTGTGTTCTATAAAATGTGCATAATCTGTATATGCTTTGTTATCGTCATTATATAAAACAGCACCCACTCGTTCTGTAACATCGGTTAGCCCGTTGAAAACTCTAAAAAGTGGTAACATGCAAAAATCTTTATAATTAAAATCAGTTACAATCTTAATATCATTATAATATTCCCCGAAATCTAAAGTTGTTGAGGTAACTGTACCCGTACCTCCCCAAGTATTTTTAATTGGTATAGCATCAGTTTTATAATCACATGGTTTAAACATACCAGCATACATATTATCAGTTTCTTTATATAATAAATACCTATAATATCTACCTTGCATACGTTTAAAAGTATATACCCAATTGTATGTATCATCTCTTAATACGGTTTTATCAAAACCATTATATGTTCCTAACTCTTTTGCATTTAATTGGCAATAACTATAATTTTCATTATATTGCATATTAGCTTGCAAAAAATCTTGTATCGGTGTTAATTTCATGCGCCTGCAACCTCCAATACATAATTATTTGTTAAAGTATTTGAATTATTTAAAATACCTCCATCAAATTTTGCAATTAATATTTCTTTTTCAGCTGCGCAACTTTGCATATTATCAATTAAATATGGGTTTAGATTGCTTTCTTGACGGTTAATTAAAAAGTATTTTTCTAATAATTCATCTTTGAAAGACATTAATAAATCAACATGATAATTAGCCCGAACCCAATTATTATTCGTTCTTTCTACACTTGCTAAATTATACCATCTACCAAAAGACGGAATAAAAATTATATTCGAATTAATTAGGCTTTTATCTATTGTTAAACTTGGGTTAGTTCGGTCTGTGTCATTTATTAATGAACATTCTTTGCGTTCGATTAATTCACAATCTTTGTTAACTTCTTTTAGTTCTGAACTTGTTTTATAAAAATATATTTCCATAAAATAAGGGGCTAGACCTAATTTTTTAAGTCTAACCCCAAAAACCTCCTTTTATGTTATTTAATTATTCAAGTGTGAATACAACTGAATTTTCTGATAAGTCATTAAAATAACCATTAGTAGCCTTATAGAAATAATTTGTGTATTCACCTCGTGCATTATACTGTGAAGTTGCTTTCTCTTCCTTCACTGTGATACCTAGTGCGCTCTTTTCGTTCATAATTGCGATAATATTTGACTTTGTAAATTCTGTACCATTGATTTTAATATCAATCTTTGAAACATCTTCAAAATCATATGAATCACCTGCACCCTGCCAGTATAGAGCTTCAGAATACTCAGGAAGGGCAACAAGTGAATTATGATATGTATCAGATGAAAGATAAGTATCACAAGCGGTTGCAAAATCTGATAATACTGTAATGTCTAAATCTTCTGAAGAAGTGAAACGGGTGTAGCCTTCGGGATTAAAAAGCTTTGACATACGCTCTAATCTCTTCTTATATAAAAGAATCTGTCTAGTTGCATATCTCAAGAACTCTTTATCTGTCAAGGCCTTTTCACCTGCTGGCAATGAATTGCCTGTTAATGCGTTATAATTTGTGACTAACTTTACATAGCCAATATCTTTGTTGGTTCTTTCACCTTTTCCGTCTACTTCGCTTGCCTTAGTAATCTTGTTACCGATGAAATTTGAATAGCAAAGGTCGAGAGCTAACTCAAGTCTAATATTAAGCGAGTTCTGTACCTGGGTGAAAATTGCTGTAATAAATGCGCCCATGGCCTCAGCTGATTCAAATGCATCTTTTATCATATTGTCGGGAATTGTAATATCAATCTCAAATGTAGACTTATCTGAAAAAAGTTTCTGCTTTACTGTTGGGTTTGTAATAACATAAGGGTCAATTGATGAACCTGTTGAAAGATTATATGCTTTATTTTCTACCGCCTCAAGTGGTTCAACATAAATCTTCTGTAAAATAACACCAAATTCAAAAGAATTAAGAAGGTGCTTTTTAATCTGTGGGCTATAATTCTTTACATCAATAACAGTTTTACCGATTCTATCAGTAAGAACCCCAAGCCACTTATTTTTTGTTGAATCTGAACCAAGAACAAGTGTACCCATCTGAACAAAACTTGCCGTATCTTTTACGGTGATTGCGTCACCTCCGCAGGCCTCGTTGAAAGTTGAATTCAAAATAGTATAAATCTGATTATAAGTTGCCATTTTTTTACTCCTTTAAATAATTAATTAATCGTTTAATTGTTATATAAAAAAATATAGGGCTTTCGCCCTATATCGCACACCCTAGAACCGCACGTGCACCCACCCATATTATTATATTTCTTCTGTTTCTGTTTCTGTTTCTGTTTCTGTTGTTTCTGTTTCGGTTTCTGTTGTTTCTGTTTCCGTTTCTGTTTCTGTTTCTGTTTCTGCTTTTGTTTTTACTTTCTGCTTTGTTTCGGTTTCTGTTTCAATTCTTTTTGCTAACTCTTCAATAATATTCATGTTTTTAATTCTCCTTAAATGGGTTTCCTTCACACACGTCAATAACCTTTTCTGCGATTTCCTTATATAACTTTTCATCATTTATAAAGAAATCTGAATAATATTTATCATTGTTACCCTTGTGCGTTGTTGGTACTGCAAAAATTCCGTTCTTACCCTTAATAACATTATACTTTAATACAATGCAATTAAATAATTCTACATTTACTATCGCACGGTTCTTGCCCGCCTTTTCATTCCTCCATAAAATTTCAATGTTTGTGATTGTGCTTGTTTTTGCCATTTTTGTTATCTCCTTTTTTTAAAAAAATATTGCCATCTATTTATATATGCGCCTGGCTTTAATGCGCTATAGCAGGTGCGTGGAGTCGAACCACGCAAGCCCGGTACCTGCTTTTAAATTTGAAAGAGGAGAACAAACAAGAACATAATTATAATATATCTTGTATGGTATTATGTCAAGTATTTTATAGGCATTATAAAAGCTTTATTATTAAATTCATCTTTAATCATTATAGGGCTTTTATAATCAATTGCGTAATATTCTAATTCTAAAGGATTTTCAAAATATTTCAAATAATCAACATCAAATGTAGCTATATGGTTTCCGTCGTTATATAATAAAGCATGATTATTCATATCGGTTGTAACTATACACTTTTTATAATCTTTTTCTGCAAACCATTGGTACATCTTATGTAAAGTAGTAGTACACTCATCTATTTTAAATATTGAACTATGAATATTAGTTTGTAATAATATTACATCATTTATGCAAACATATTCATTATTAAGCCTTAAACAAGATATTTTTCCCTTTTTCTTATTTGTTAATTCTCTTAACTTGTAATCAGCTATGTCACTTATTAATTTTTTTAATTTAATCATTTTATACCTCCTATTGTTTGTCACCTCTTGACAAATATTATTATATCATAGTCAAGAAAAAATACAATAGAATTATTGTATTTATTTTAGTACAATGTTGTTATTTTTTTAACAATCTGAAAGGGGAAACTGATTGAGGGGCTGGCGTTTTCTTCTTTATA
>Ga0326511_10003316_pt1 | contig 12954 bp, 12 predicted proteins | sample 0_2496_0518_D_FD_203701 | JGI IMG/M metagenome (GOLD analysis project Ga0326511, IMG submission 203701) | Bovine rumen microbial communities from UC Davis, California, United States - 0_2496_0518 | ecosystem: Host-associated > Mammals > Digestive system > Stomach > Rumen | place: USA... | reverse complement strand
CTCCTTAACCTCTACATATCCATAGTTTCTATCGCTATGTCCTGTTAAGATATTCCAAAGTTTTTGATACCATTTTAAGTCGGTTCTTTTTACTTTTTTACATATTCCCATTATTTACCTCCTTTGAGTTTATTTATTTCTTCTTTTAATAAATCAATTTGTTCTTGTTGCATTTTAACTTGTTGTTTTAACATTTGTATTTGCCATGTGTTTAATGCTATGATTTCTTGCTTTTCTAATCGAAGATAATCATCGTTTTCATCTTGATATACTATATCTAAATCTAGTTTGTTATTATCACTAGCTTCTTTTACATCTTGAGCTATAAAACCTATATGTTTTTTATCATCTCCTGCTTTCCATTCAAATGATACAGGTTTTAATTCATCAAAGAAATTATTATATTTTTCCTCTAATAAATTGATATGTTTCTTTAATCTTTTATCTGAAGAACCAGCTTGTCCTACTCTCCACCATGCAACTGATGCCCATGCACCTGTGCCATTTACTTTATATCCTAAATAATTTGGATATATTTGAGCATTGCTACTATATATACCTGTTCCATTTATAGTCCATGAACCAAACTTTCCACTTACTGCTGTTAAATAACCACCAGTTGTTACACTAAATGTTCCATTACCATTATTGATTGCTCTTGATGTTAAAGTTCCAGATGTTATCTTACTAGCATTAATTTTTTGTGCTGAAAAGTTATTAGTAGTAATAATAGAACTATTTACTTGACTTGCTGTAATTGATCCTGTTGTAATTCTATTTCCATCTATTGTTGTAGTTGTATTATGGTTAATTGCTGTTAGTACACCTTCCATATTAAGTTTTGGTGCATCAATAGTTGCTGCTTCTGTTGATAAATTGATTTTAGATATTACCTCATTATCTCCAACTTTTTGTGCTACCTCTAAATTAATTGCATCTGCTGTTTGTGTAATAGTTGAATTAAGTCTTGTATAACTATCTTCAGCATCTGATTTAGTTTCGTATGTTTGTGATACTTCACTCTCTATTTGTGTTGCTGTTTGTGTTATTCTACTATCCACTGTTTGAAGTTCAGTCTTTGTTGCATACTCTCCAGATACTTCAGTTCTTATATTACTTGCTGTTTGTGATAATTCAGATCGTGTTGCAAATTGACTAGTATATATATTACTTGCCATTGCTCTAACCATTAAATATCCATAGTTATAACCTAATAATCTAATTTCATAGTTACCAGTAGTTAAATAAAACTCTTCTGGTGTAGGGAATGTATAAGTATGATATTCTTCTTGACTTAATAAACTTACACTACCATCAGCATTGTATGTACATCTCTTTGTAATTTGTACTGTTTCACTATCATAATCAAAGTAAAACTCATCATAATGATCCTCATCATAGAATAGTAAATCATCTTGTAATTCATATAAGAATACTTCATTAGTTGATGTATTTGTAAACTGAATTGTTCTTTGTGGACTGTATAGTGAATTACTAGGATATAAATTATTTCTAGGATATAAAAAAGAGATATTATCTCTAGTTGGATGTACTTTAATCATTATTGGTTGAGATTCATTAACATTGGTTAAGTTAATAATTGCATATGTACTCTCTGAACTAGTTGTTATATCTGCTATATCTTGTATCTTACTATTTAACTCTCCTACACTTTGTGTAAGTATAGATATTTGACCTGTATTGTTAGCAACTTGAGTTGTTAAACTATCATATCCTTGAATAACACTAGTATTTAATATACCAGTTGATATGAAATCAGCAACTATACTGCCATCCATTGTCATTGCAAGTCCATAAGGTCCATTTATTCCTGTACTAGAATAACCTAAACCATTGATATTCCATCTCCATACTCTTACTGCTTGGTTTGGATCTTCATTATCCATTATGTATAACTCATCTCTTGTTTTATATACATATCCACCCATTGCATTAGTTAATAAACTAGTTGCATTGTCTTGAGCTTCTTCAAGTATACTTGCTGGATTAATGTTTTGTATTTCTATATCATATTTATTCATTTGAGTTGCAAATGTTGGTTGAAATGTACCTATCTCAAATGATTCTACTAAATCAGTTAATGGATTATATGTTGTCTTAATTACTCTTGTTGTATAGTTTAATCCAAATATTTCAGCATGTATTGTATCTCCTAATGATACCCTTTCTAAATAAGAATATTGTTTATATTGTTCAGTTTTACTTAATTCTAACCAATCTACTTTAATATTAATTTGTGGTAGATTAATTCCACCCTCATAAAGTAATCTTACTTGCTCTCTTAATGCAGCATATGCATCTTCAAGTGTGTGATATGCATTTTCATCATCTGGATCGTATTTGATATCACTAAACTCAAATATTCCTATTTTAGGATAAGGATAATCATTTATATTACTTGCATCTATGTATTTCTCTGGTAACATTAAACCATCATATCCTAGAGGCATTATTCTAGTATAAATACCTGTTGCATCTGTGGTTACATTGATACCAGTTATATTCTTACCATAGATAAGTTTTTCCCCTCTATCTGCTCCTACTCTACTATTTAAACCTATATTAAAATTGTTTCTTGATATTTCTATTCCAAATAGATTTATCATAGAGTTTTCTTCTTGACCTAGTATTATCTCTACTAGGTTTTTTCTTACATATCTACCAGTCTTTTGTATTGATACATCACTTGTTGTGGTAAATGGTAGTATGTAATTTGCTCTTGCTATAATCCAATCTAAAAATGGTTTTGGACTTAAGTTTTGAGGATATATATCTTCTGCTATATCATCCAATAGTAAATAGAAAAGATGACTACAAGTAATAGTCATCTTATCATATGTTTTTACTATGTTTTTGATTATAAAGCATTGTTGTGAACCATCAGCAACTTTGCATTTAACTAATCTACCCTCAAGTAGTTCATCACTCATTATTCCCATTGTAGGATATTCAAATGTAAGTGAATATTCTCCATTTAATTCATTAACAACTGTTGCATTAATAACATCATTAATGTAACCTAAACCATTTCTAGTAAAGTCAGTTGTTCCTTTTTCGTATAATATCATAACTACCTCCTATAAATATGATTTCTTATATTCAATAGTTAAAGCTGTTACTGTTCCTGTTACTGTTAGTGCATTACTACCAGTTATTACTTTAGGGAAATCTCCACTCATTGAGTTAGATGCATTAACACCACTATTTGTAATAACTTTTGCACCACAATCTAATACATATTCTCCACTAGCATTATATATACTAAATTGTATTCCATTTAAGTTAATTGTTATTGTTCCAGATCCAGTTACTCTTATTATTGGAAATGAATCTGTATAAGTATCACTAACAAAAGTAGTAGATGATGTACTACTTATTATTGTTGGTGTTACTGCTTGTGCTATTGGTTGTAATAAGAATTGAACTGGGAACTTTCTAAAACTAATTACTTTTTCAAATGGAATTGTATTTGATATTTGACCTTTATATTCTTTTTCTCCATCTATTTGTAATGTTCCATAACCATCTAACCATGCAGCAATTTCTTCTCTATTACCTACACCATCTTTAAAATGACATTTCAAAGTAAATGGTATTGAATCATATGTCTTACTATCAATAGATGTATATCCACTTTTACCTGGAATATTGTAATTAGTAAATATCTTTTTTGCTTTTGGTACTATTGGTACTTCTTCAATAACTATTCCTTTGCTATTGAATGTTACACCATTCCATTTATAGTTATCATTCATTCTATGCACCACCCTTTGCTAATGCTGTATTCTTTCTATAAAACTCTAATTCTTCTGCAAGTTGTTGTACATCAGTTGCACGATTATTGTAAAACTTATCTATCGTGATATATAGTGGATTACTATTTGCAGTTGGATTAATTGTAGGATTTACTGATGATTCAACACCAGTTGATAAATCATTCATTGCTTTTTCAACATCTCCTATTGTATCTTCAATACCTAGTGCTAGACCTTCTCCTACCATTTGACCTTGCCATCTCATCTCTTTTGATGGAGATGCAATTCCAAATATGTCTTTAAAACCATCTATTATCCAGTTACCAAATCCTTTGATTTTATCCCATAACCAATCTCCCATAGATTTGATACCTTCCCATAGACCTTCTACTAATTGTTTACCTACATCAGCAATAGATTTGATACCTTCCCATAATCCTTCTCCTAATTTAGCAATTAATTCTGCTGCTGCCTCTAACATTTTAGGTGCTGCATTAATTAATGCTTTAACTAGTTTAATTACTATTTCTGGTACTTTTTCTATTAATCTAGGTAATGCATTCATTATTCCATCAGTTAATGCAAGTATTAATTCAAGTGCTGCATCAACTAGTAGATCTAAATTATCAATTAATGTTTCTACCATTAATATTAAGCAATCAACTATTGCTGGTATTAAATCTGGTGCTGCTTTAGCAATACCTCGTGCAAGTTCAGCAACTATTTTTATTGCTGCTTGTAACAATATTGGTAAGTTATCTAAAATGAATGTTACTAGATTCATTAGCATATCTATTGCCATATTAATAAATTGTTCACTATCATTATTAATAAACTCTATTAAACCTTGTATTAATTGTTTTGCACCATCAACTATTATAGGAAGTAACTCTCCTACCATACTAGCAAGTTGTGGTACTAATGTTTTGAATAAATCAACTAGACCTTTAATAATACCTGGTGCTAGTTTCTTTAATGCATTAAGTACATTTTTTAAGAATGTTGCTATTGATGAAGATAAATCTTCAACACCACCACTACCATTTAAAAAGTTATTAAATGCTGCTTTCATTGATGCTGCTGAACCTGTAATTGTTTCTTCAGCTTCTTTTGCTGTTGTACCTGTTACACCTAATTTGGTTTGTATTACATTGATAGCAGTATATACATCTGCTAGATTACTAATATCATATTTAACACCAGTTATTGCTTGTGCATCCTTTAGTAATCTTTCCATTTCAGTTTTAGTACCACCATAACCTAATTTCAAGTTATCTAGCATTGTATAGTTTTGTTTTGCAAATCCTTGATATGCATGTTGGATGCTATCCATTGATGTACCAAACTTATTAGCATTATCAGACATATCTCTAAATGCCATATCTGCTATATTTGCTGCTTTGTCAGTATTATTACCAGTTGCTTGTAATAAACTTGCTGCAAATGATGTAACACCTTCCATGTATTCATTTGCACTTACACCTGCTGTTTTATATGCTTTTTGTGCATTCTTTATAACCTTGTCAGCACTCTTACCAAATAAAGTTTCTACACCACCAACATTTTGCTCATATGATGCATATGATTGAACTGCATCTTTTAATATCTTACCTATTGCTGCTGAAATAGCACCTACTGCTGCACCAATAGTTTTAGCAACTGTTAATGCTACATCTCCTGCTTTCTTAAGTCCTTCAGTTAGTTTTGAGAAGTCTATTCTATTCATACTTCTCATTTCTTTATCCATGCTTTTTAATGCATTTTCAGACTTTGCTATTTCAAGAGATAGTTGATTATAACTTGCTTTTTGTTCATCAGTTAGTTTTGCATAACTTCCCATTTGCCTTTGTGCTTCTTTAAGTGTTTCTAGTCTTTCAGCAGTTGCTGCAATACTTCTACCTAATACATCTTGTTTTTGTGCAAGTAGTTCAGTATTCTTTGGATCTAATTTTAATGCTTGATTTAATGCTTTTAAATCTCCATTTAAAGAATAGACTTGTTTATCAACACCTTTTAAAGCTTCTTGCAATTTGGTAGTATTACCACCAATTTCAATAGTAATACCTTTTATTTTTGAACTTGCCATCATATCACTTCCTTCTTTTTCTTATGAATACTAAAAAAACTACCCTTACGAGTAGTCTTTTTACTACTCATAAGAGTAGTAATTTATTAACCAGTAATAGTTGGTTCATAAACTTTATCAAAGAAACTATCATAAGTAGTTCCATTTGTTTCAGTTCTTTCCATTGCAACTCTAACTAGTTTATCTGTTGAACGAGGTGCTACTGTAACATCAACTGTTTCAGTTTGTGGTGTTTTACTTGATTCAATAGTTGCACCAACATTAGATGGTCTATTTGCTGTTACATTGTAATACCAAAATCTTTTATTTGCTTGGTCGCCATCAATTTGAAATCCTAATGCAAATGCATTTGTTCCTCTTGTTGCATCTTCAACTAATGCACCATTATCATCTATGATTTCATTTAGTATTTTAGTTCTAAAATCTTCATTTAATAGTGCCATTTCTAGTGAACCAGTATATCCTTGATTTGCTGATTCATTGAAATAAAGTATATTATCTGCATAAAAGTTTTCTTCTTCTCCTGCTCTATCAAGTGTTAGATTAACTGCACCTGGTATAGCAAAGACAGTTCCATATGTATATCCACTACTAGTAACACCAGTAATTGGAGCAATATGAACTTCACTTAAACCAAACTTTACTTTATTTGCCATAATTTACCTCCTTATATTTCATAAAAATTATGATAAATCTTTTCATCTTCATCCCATACTTCATCATTAATATCATATGGAATCTTGTTTTGTGTTAATAATCCTTCAATTTTTCTTTCTAACTCAATATCTTTTTTTTCAGTTACTAATTCAATTTCATAATCGTAAGGTCTATAATATGTAATTCCATCTGCTTTAAAAGTATCTGGACTTACTTCTCTATAAACAACAAATGGTAATGGTATTTCTTTGTTAGATACAAAGTGGTCATAAGCAACTGGAATATTTAATGTCTTTAATAACTCATATATTTCTTCATGTGTCATATTAACCTCCATTTTTGATTATTCTTTCTACATCTTTTTCAAATCGTTCTACACTCTTCTCTTCAACTGGTTTTATATGAACTTTTGGTGTTGTACTACCTCCACCTCTTTTTGCATGTGGTCTTTCAAGTAAATGTGTTAATTGGTATTTCTTATTATGAACTACACACTCAACACTACCTCTATTCTTTTTAGTTGTTACTCTCCAACCTTTTGCATATTCTCCAGTTCTTTTTGGAGATACGAGCTTTAACTCATCTCTAGCACTTTGTGATACTTCTTCAGCATCTTTAGTTATTGCTTCTTGAATATCTAAAGAATAATCATTTAAGATGTCTTTAACATCTAGTATGCTAGTTGCCATTAACACCAATCTTTCTAGCACATACCAGTACAATATCAAACTTGTTCTTTGGATCTACTGTTCTTATTACTGAATATCTTTTATCCTTGTAATGAACTTCCTCTTGACCAGCATAGTCTATTCTCTTTATAACAAACTCTACTGATGGTGTTAAACCAGTTTCTACTGCACTATAAAACTCATTTGTTCTTACACTTTGCTTTTTAGCATAACTTTTAGTTAATGTTGAAAAAGAGGTTGTAACATTTCCTATTGCATCCTCTTCTTCAACTTTATTAACTAGGTAAATGATTTCTGTATATTCCATTAGATAACCTCTTCATAGTAACTGCTTATATGTCTTAAAGTATCTTTTTGTATTGAATAAGAGTTAGCATATAACTCACTATTATCTACATCTAAAAAACTTAAAACATATGTGATTATTGCTGTTTCTATTAAAGTATCTGGATTATCAACAAGAGTATCAACTATGCCAATACTCTTTAAATCTAATTTAGCAGCATCTATCCACATGTTGATAGTGTCATCAAAATCATCATGTGTAATGCCTTGTATCTTTTTTAATTTCGTTAGTAATGTATCTTGCATAGTTTACCTCCTAAATTAATTTTATTATTCTGGTTTTACTACTAATGCAAATGCTTTATCTGCTACTGCATTCATACCAATATATTGTCTACCTAAGATTCTAATAATATCATCAGTCATTAATGTAGTATCATCAAACTTAAGGTCAACACCATCTCCATTAGGTAAGTTAACTAAAGCACCTAAACGGAAATCTCCAACGATCATATATGCTTTTCCTGCAGTTGCATCTGCATATGCTGGTAATGAGTTATTGAATACAACTCTTGCACCTTCAAAGATATCAGCAGGATAACTTGCAGCATATTGTGCTTGTTTGAATGCACTATATGTTAATTTGTTCATTACGATTGTAATGTCTGTTGCTTCATCACTTAAGTTAGCAATAGCTTCTGCTACTGTTCCTAATGCTGGAGCAGATGTTACTTGATTTGCACTAACTGAACTTGCTGTTGCAGTTGATGGTAAATTAGCAATAATACCAATTAATTTATCAGTTGCTTTCTTTACGATTTTTTGAGTAAGTTCATCATAAATATATCTTAAAAATGCTTCTCCTCTCATATCGTAAACTTCATCACTTATACCAATCCATTTTTTGATTGATACTGGTTTAAGTTCAACAATTCCTAAAGTTAATTCTTCTTCTGGTACTGATGTTTCACTACCTTCAGTATGAACTGTTGCTTCTCCAGCAGTTAATTCAAAGTTAACTTTTAAGTTTCCTGTTACATTAACTTTGTTAACTAATGACATAATGTCAGATTTTTCCCATGCAGTTTTAACAAAATCATAAACTAATTCTGGTACTGCTACTTTGCCACCACTAACATTTTCAGTTAATAATGATCTTAATTCCTTATCATCATTTGTTTTAATATATTCTGCATATGCATCAATATATTCTTTTGAGTTTCTTAACTCTTGGTTGTTTTCCATTTTTCTTTCCTCCTTAACAACTTCTTTTACAGATTTTTCTTCCATTTCCTCTGTAATTTCTTTTTCTTGCTCTTGTTCTTCAATTTGAGTTTCTTCAGCATTAAGTGCTTCAACCTCTTCATTTAGTTTTTCAACTTCTTCTAGGTTGTCAGTCTTTTCTACTTCTTCTCTAATCTCCATCTTACGAGCTTCAATTTCTTCTTTTCTAGTCATTCTTGACCTCCTAAATTGTATTTGCTATTTAAGGCATAACTGCCATTATTCCTCTCCAGGATTTATTAAACGATTTAGTTACTCTCCAGTAACAAAAAAACACCTCTCCAGGTGCTTTCCCATAATCGTATTAACCTAACTTTGTTAATAGTTCTTGTTTTGCTTTTTCTAGTTGTTCTTTTCTTGATTTCTCTTCTTGTTCTTGTTCATATTGTTTTCTTAATTCATTTCTTCTTGCCATAAAATCATCATTTTTACTTGCTAAACTAACATCAGTATCATTATAGAATGGTTGGTCTACTACTGACACATCAAATACTTTACCTATCTTTGTAATTGTTCTAGTGTCAGTTTCATAATCATACTCATCTTCTTCTACTGTAAATGCAAATGATTGTTTATCAATTAATCCACTCTTTATAGCATTATAAATGTTTCTATGTTCAGTAATATCATTTTGTAATGTTGCATCCATAAATAAACCTTTATCATCAACATTTAATTCTAAAGATTTATTTCTAGTTCTTGCTAATACCATAAAACTATCATTATGGTTATATCTTAAAACTACATCAGACATATCAGCATCATCAAATGCACCTTTTGCTATTAATTCAGTATAATCATATGTTTCTGGACTGTCATATACTGCTGCATAACCTTTGATTTCTAATTTATCTTCTTCATTATCCTCTGCTCTAAATTGGATATCTAATTTTCTAATTTCCTTCTCCTTCATTTTCATTACCTCCTTCATCTGTTCCTACACTATCATTAACCTCGTGATTCTGGTCTATTAAGAATACATCTCCATTCTCAATAGGTGCTAGGTTAAATACTTCTCTTTGTTCATTTATTGTCATTATGTTACTTGCATATCTAATTAACTCTATCTTTGTATTGTTACTTGCATATTGTAATCTATTACTTTCAAACATTATTTCATTACCATAATTCTTTTCAGTTGGTGTGAATATCTTATTAGTAAACTCTAAACTCATTTGTAAACCTATTGGTTCAAGTACACTTTCATAAAATGCATTCCATTCATTTTCACTATAACTACTTTGAATAATGTTCCTATTGATTCCATAATAAGATAACACTTTATCATTGATTTCTTTGATTTGTTCATCACTAGCAGTAGTTGGTGTGATATGTATTGGTGTGAAATCAGTTGTTGCATCAAGTCCACCTATTCCTGATTTATCTCCATCTGTTATGAAATCTTTAATAAATTGATCTCTCATTTTCTTAACATCTTCTGGTTTAAGTAAAGCTTTAGTTGTCTTTAATACACCTTTGATAGCACTTGTTGTTTTAATTGCATTAATGATACCTTCATCCATAATATGTTTCTTTGATAGTACCTTAACAATAGGTGTTGTACTGCCACCAAATAAACCATCTTCTCCAATGAATCTAGTTAAATGAATACAACTATCCATTGGTACATACTTTGACTTTCTACCAAATGTTAATTTCAAATACAATTTATCCTGGTATTCATAATACTTACCTTCGTTATACATTAATGGATATAAACCTAATACTCTTAAGTCATTATCTCTTTTAATGTAAATAAAAACATCATTATATAACTCTAATGATGCTATTACTTGATAGTAGAATTGATATGCATTTTGATATTCATTTGGTTGCTTTGCTAGTAACTTATAAGTCCTTCCTTTAAGGTTTTCCATTTTACCATTAAAGTTCCTTATATGTTTTGGATGCATTTTAGCACCATTTCGTGCTATTGCATCTATACAAGCAAGCACATCTGGATCTCTATCATAATCTCCACTATATTTGGTAAATACTGCTCTATTATCATTCAGCAATTTAACCTCTGTATAGTTTTGTACATTGGTTTCTTCTTTATCACTACCAAATAATCTCTTAAACAAACTTCTTCTTTCCATTTTTTAAACCACCTCACTTATATAGTTCAAATACTCTTGTTGTTTATTGACATATATTACATATGCATCCATTAGACTTGCTACACCATCTATCCTTTGTCTTGCTTTTTCTTTTGACAACATTATATTCTCATTGTCATCAGTTTTTATTGCAGCATTAGACAAGTTCCATTTGGTTATTGGATTGTTGTTATAATTAATCTTCTTATCCATTAAATCTGCTTTCATTTGTTTTAGAGGTGCTGATTCAGTTTTATAACCTTGTCTTACCTCCACCATATCAAATCCATAAGATTTCATTTCATCACACCAGAATTGTGCATTCCAACTATCATAACCAATCCATAGTGGTCTTAAATCATTTTGCTCTACTTCTTCTAAATACCATTTAGTTACATCATGATAATCTATCTTACTATCTCCAGATAATCTCAAGTAACCATTCTTTAACCATTTATCATATGGTATCTTATCATCAATTACTTTCTTTTCTAGTGAACTACCAGGTATCCAATACATTTGTTTAACAAGTATCTTTCCTTTTTTAACACCTAACAAAGTAGCACATGTTAAGTCAGTTGTACTTGATAAATCACAACCACCTATGCAATAACTGTTTTTCCATTCACTATATATCTCTTCATTATTCAGATCATCAAATGATAACCATGCATTTATGCTGTTTTGTCTTATATTAAAGTCCTTACATAATAGGTTAACTAACTCAATAGGATTTGCTTTAGCTCTTTCAACCTTTTCTCGTAAGTTCTTTAATGACTTAATTTTACCTAGTGCTGGATTTGCTTTATACCAACACTCTTCTTCAGTCCATTCCTTTTCTTCATCTAGTTCATAAATGATAGGTAATAATGTTTCATCATCTATTGTTCCATCTATTACTTGACTTGCATAATCATACTCAATATCAAATACATTTTGTCTTATTGTTCCCATTGTACTTGTTTCAAGTAGTAATGGTTGTGTTCTTGCACTCATACTATCATACATAACATCAAGTAAGTTCTTATCTTTCCATGCATGTACTTCATCAGCAACTACTAAATGTGCATTTAAACCATCTAGTGAATTACTATCACTTGCTAATGCTCTAAATGAACTATCTGTTGCATCATAATAAATGCCACCAATTAAACACCTTATTACTTTTGCAAGTGCTGGACTTTTCTTTATCATCTTTTTAGATTCTTCCCAGACTATCTTTGACTGGTCTTTTTTTGTTGCAACACTATATATTTCAGCACCACCTTCATAATCAGCAGTTAACATATATGTTGCTATTGCACTATCTAATACAGATTTACCATTCTTTCTTGCTACAAAGAATATTGCTTTTTTATATTTCCTTAATCCTGTATCTTTATCTACAAATCCATATAAGGATTGTAAAAATGCTTTCTGGAATAATTCAAGTTTGAGTGGTTTTCCATTCCATTGACCTTTTGACTGTCTACAATATTTCTCTATAAAGTGTATACATCTTAAACTCTTCTTTTCATCAAATACATATGTGTGAGTTTCATTCTCTCCAGTTGACTTATTAAAAAAAGACACTTGCTTTGGTGTCTTTATATCTTTCACTAACTTTTCATACATTGTTTTTATTTTTTTGCATGTTTTATTTGGATTCTCTTTAATCCACTCGTAATACTCTTCAATATATGTCATAGTGATTCTAAATCAAACTCTTCACTAGTATTTGTTGACTTGTCTATCATTTCTTTTAGTTTAACGATCTTGTTAAATGCACTATCACTTGTCTTGGTATATTTATCTACTGCTGGATGTACATAAATGTTTTCTCTACCCTTTACATACTCTTTTGTTGTTGTTGCACCATCTTCTCTAAATGATTTTTCTAATGCATCCAACATTTCAATTTGTACTTCTAGCAAATGATAACTTGTTAAGAAACTTGCATCATCTTTTAAACCACTTTCTTCAGCTTCTTTCAATATTCCTTTTGCCAATTCTTTTACATTTCTTTCAGTTTTTTTCATTTTTCCTCAACTCTCTCTAAAATCCAAAAAAAATCACATATTTTGCACAGTTTTTGTTTG
>Ga0326511_10003314_pt1 | contig 12958 bp, 9 predicted proteins | sample 0_2496_0518_D_FD_203701 | JGI IMG/M metagenome (GOLD analysis project Ga0326511, IMG submission 203701) | Bovine rumen microbial communities from UC Davis, California, United States - 0_2496_0518 | ecosystem: Host-associated > Mammals > Digestive system > Stomach > Rumen | place: USA: California... | reverse complement strand
GGCGTTTACGGGGGATTATGATACTTTAAAATATCCTGAAGTAATAGATGAGAACTGTGATTATATTTGTTTCACCGATAACCCTGAATTAACATCTGACCTATGGAAAATTATTCCTATGGAAGAATCTGTTTTAGATAATAACAGAAAAGCTAAAAAATATAAATTACTCCCTCATAAATACTTGAAAGATTATAAGTATAGTTTTTGGTTAGATGGAACATTCAAGATTAAAGGAAGTATTCGTGAGTATATCTATAAGAATATCCGAGCCAATTCTAAAATGTTGGTACCAGTTCATACAGAAAGAGATTGTGTTTATGAAGAGTATAAGGCATCTAAAATTATTCCCCGTTATCCTAGGGCTGTAATGGAAGAGCAAATTGAATTTTATAAATCTCAAGGTTTTCCAAAGCATTACGGTTTGGGAGTGATGGGTGCGTTATTCAGACAGCACAACCATCCGGAAGTCATTAAGGTAATGGAGGATTGGTGGGATGAAAATATTAAATACACTAATCAAGACCAACTTAGCTTCGCATATGTTTCATGGAAAAACGATTTTCATCCGTCAGTAAGCCGCATATATTATTGGGATAATGAATATTGGGCTAAGGAAAGTGGAGATTACCATCATAAGATTGTTTTGACAACACCAATTACAAGCGATAATTTAAGAGCGAAAATTGGTGTTGAAGTTGAAAATATGGATTTGGGTGACACTATAGAGTTATCTCGTGAAGAATTATATCTGCTTGTTAATGATGTTAAAGGAATGGCCGGATATAGAATTGACACCGCCGGCAGAATCGGTTTTCTACAAAATGAATATAATGAGTTTATAAATTCCAATTCTTTAAAGCTGACTAAACCGTTAAGGGTTGCAGGAGATATTGCACGTAAATTTAAAAACAGTCATTATTTCAAATCAGCGAAAAATTCCAACATTAATGTAACCCAAGAACTTGGAGAATATAATGCTATTAAGAATTTAGGACTTATTAATGAAGCACAATATAGTCAAATTCACCCTTGTATTGACCCGATATTGCATTTCATCGAAGAAGGCAGTAAAACAGACTCCATTGATGATAAAATTAAATATGTTGATCCTATTTTCGATTTATATTATTATTCCAGCATAAATGATATTGGTGATGAGGATCCTTTGCTTCACTATGTAGTAAGCGGTCATACTTCCAAACTCAGGTTCAATCGAAAATACCCTCATTTTTTAACTAATTTAAATGAAAATGTTCATTTGCAGTTAGATAAATTTGCAAAAAAACGTATCAAAAAAGAATTAAGTAAAAATAAATATATAACTGATTCAAAGGTCTTGATTGATTATATTGTTAGTAATGAAGAATTTAAAACAAATACAATTAAAGTTGGGGTATTTTTAGAGGATAATTATGATAATATGAATGCTTGTCCGTTTATCAGGATTCACACTCCTTTTTCAAAGCTGGCTGAAAAAGGAGGGTTTCATTTCTTTGTTTATGGTCAGGAAATAATGCCTCTTTTGGATATTGATAATATGATAAATGCCCATATTTTTGATGCTATTGTTATTCAAAGGGTTAATCCATATTCAAATCAAATTCTAAAGAAAGCTAAAAAGCATAATATTAAAGTTATCTATGAAAGCGATGATGACTTTTTGGATATTAATCCTGCTAATCCGGCCTATAATTATATTATGGGCAATTTCGATAATATTAAAAAATTGGTAAATAACTCTGATCAGGTTGTTGTGAGTACTTCGGAGTTAGAAAAACGTTTTGATAAATTAGGAATTGATAACATTGAAATTATTAAAAATTATTATGTCAATGATTATTTGCCGTTAAGGCCTTTTACTTTTAGAGGAAATAAATTTATTAAAATTGGCTATTTTGGAACTTTAACTCATGAAAATGACTTGGAGTTAATTCATAATGTAATATTGAGATTGAAGGACATTTTTTCTAAAAAAGGTATTCAAGTTCAATTTGAAATTGCAGGAGCATCAATCGACGAGAATTCTGACTGGTATTCCATTAAAAAAATACCTTATTATCCAATGTCAATGCATACTTTTTATGATTGGCTTGGTAAAAATTCTGATTGGGATATTGGCATAATTCCATTGGTAAATACAGAATTCAACAAATGTAAAAGTGAATTAAAATACATTGAATTTGCAGCTTTGGGCATTCCTGTTGTTGCAAGTGACATGAATGTATACAATGAAGCCATTGAGGATGGAGTCACCGGATTTTTGGCAAATAATGAGGATGAATGGGTAGATAAATTATCCTTGTTAATAGAAGATTCTATTTTAAGAAATGGTATGGTAAATAATGCCCGTGAGGATATTTTGAAAAATTACAATTTAAAATCTCGTTTAATCCAATGGGACAATATTTTTAAAAAATTAGTGGAAGATTAGAATAATCTTTCTTTTATATTATTTATTTTGTATTTAAACCATCCTTTAGTGGTTTGAAGTCTTGCAACCTGTGCAGTTTTTTGATTTAATTCTACTTCTAGATTATGTATTCTATTTGTAAATAATTGATAATCTCCCATTTGCATAAATGCCTCATCCAGATTTCCCTGAACTATTTGATTAATAATGCTTTTTATTGCATTGTTTTCTGGAAACGGCTCAATGTTTTTTAATTTTTTAAATAATGGGATTGATTTTTCAACCAATACTTTTTTGTCTTCCAAAGATATTGTTTCGCTTAGTGCAACATCACTAAGCCATACAGACAAATGCTGGTTAAATATCGTATCATAATACTTGCACGCATTGTTCTTTTCTAAAACATCAACTGTATATAAATATCCATCAATTAATCCATTTAAATAATGCATTCCCTTTGAAAGGCTTGTTGATGAGTTATCTCCAGTTCTTAACCTGAAATTATAAACAACATCATTGATAAATACAATTTTTTTAGCGTTTACAAATGTATCAATCATGAAAGTCAAATCTTCTGCAAATACTCCTTCTGGAAACGTTATATCATGTTGTAACAGGAATTCTTTTGGAAAAATCATTCTCCAAATTCCGTTTATTGAAAAAAATAGTAAATTTTCATCGATTGAATTTAAGATTACATCTTCTGTAATCCAATCCTCAGTTACAAAATAATTTTCACCGAAAGTCTGAAATTTACCAATGGCTACATCACTTGAATTTGCCGTAATTGCATTATATAACTTTTCAACAGTATCTGGGAGATAATTGTCATCATGATCTATGAACATAATATAGTCAGATTCACTGTTAGCTATTCCAATGTTTCTTGCTCTTCCAGGAGTGCCAGTTTTTTTACCAGACTCGAAAGTTTTAATATTTTCATATTCATCACAATATTTGTTAATCAATTCTTGTGTTGAATCTGTTGAATAATCATCGATTATAATCAGTTCTATATTTTCAAAACCAATTGTTTGGGCTTTTATTGAATCAATTGTTGAGTCTAAAAATTCAACACTATTATATGATGGAATAATAACAGTTACTTTGTATGACATAAATTTATTTTTATGTAAAGGTATTATATATAATTAAAGAGTTGAAACAATGTTTTTTTCTAAATCTATTAAAAATAATCCTAAGGCTTATATTGCATTTAAATCCAAGGGAAATCCCCAAAAAATTTCCAAATATCAAAATGCATACTCCCGTATTAAAAGTTTAGCCATAATTGATGAAGCTAAATACAAAGATGTTCATGGAAATTTAAATGATTTGGATTATATTCTTCATTATTTATATTATGGGGTGAATGATTCATTAGATATTCAGCAATCCTATGTCAGTGATGTTTTCAATTTGGAATTTTATAAAAACACATATGGAGTAGAAAATCCTGTTTTGGACTATGTTTTAGATGGTTTTTATAAGCATAATCAGATTAATGTATTGGATAATGGATATATCAATACACTTGAAATAGACCTTTATGAACAATATTTTTCCAATGAAAAATTAAAGGTTGAAGATATCGTTTCAAATTCTTACTATATTCGTGATAAACGAACATTAATTCCATATATTCAGCGTGAAAATCCTATTGAAATGGATAGGATACGTGTTGGAGTTTTTACAAATGACCCTTTTGAAAATCTTGCCCCATGTCCATATATAAGGTTACATGCACTGTTTTCAAAATTATCTGAAAGTGAAAAATTTACTTTCTTCATGTATGGGATGGACAGTTTCGTGATGATGAATATCGATAATATTTTAAGATGTAAGTTATTTGACGTAGTCGTAGTTCAAAGAATTTTACCTTTTTTGGATGTTCTTCGTGAAAAATGCCAAGAATATGGTATTAAATTAGTTTATGAAACTGATGATGATTTATTGGGTGTTGAAAAGAACAGTCCCTCTTATGAATATGTAAACCGAGTTTCTAAATCTATAGAAGATTTTATTGATGCATCTGATGTCATTACAGTCACAACACCAACTTTAGCAGCAAAATTTGATGAAAATAAAACAGTTATTATTCCAAATTATTATGTTGATTCTGTTTTTGATATTAAAGATGACATTAAAAAAGAAGGTAGGCTTAAATTAGGATATTATGGTACATTGACTCATTCTAAAGATTTGTTCTTAATAAAAAATGTTATTTTAAAATTAAATGAAAAGTATGATTTCGATTTTGAGGTGATTGGTGGCTTTAATGCTTCGGATGATGTTGATGAAGAATGGTTTAAGCCTATAGAGTTGCCTCCAAATAATATGGATTTTGAAAAATTCATGGGTTGGTTATCCAAAACAATTGATTGGGATATAGCTGTTGTTCCGCTTGAAGATTCACCATTTAACCAATGTAAAAGTGAATTAAAATTCATTGAATTGGCTATTTTGGGTCTTCCTGGAGTGTATTCTGATATGTGTGTCTATAATAATGTTGTAAGTGATGGTGTTGATGGTTTTTTAGCTTCAGATGATGAAGAATGGATAGAAAAAATTGAAAAACTAATTTTAGATAAATCATTAAGAAAAAACATCCGTAATAATGCTTTAAATAAAGTTTTATCTGATTATTTGATAGATGACAGAATTGAAAAATGGAGCAGTGTTTTAACAAAATAAGGATAGTTTTATATATTTTTAAATGTTAACATTATTCAATGGAAATGAATTAATTCGGAAGTAATATTCCGATGAGGGAAATGGTGATGTAATGTTTTTGGATCAATATTTACCATTTGTGGGATTGATAATATTTGGAAATATTGAAAACTTGGTGCTTTCTTCACAGGGAGTTGTAGCTGGTGTTAATCCTCTTAAATTAGGGATTTTAAGTATTATTGTTGTAATTTGCTGGTTAGCTATCGGAACTTTTGGAACTCAAATTGCACTATCTTATGTTGATTTTATAGACTTTTTTGGCGGTCTCATAATTTTTATTTTAGGTGCACAGGCTATGCTTGAATCCATAAGGGGTGAGTAAAATATGTTGAATGAATTAAAACCTTTTATAGGTTTGCTTATTTTTGGAAACATTGAAAACCTTATTTTAGCAGCTCAGGGTGTCGGTGCTGGTGTTGACCCTGTGGGTTTGGCAGCTTTAAGTTTAATTGCGGTTGTTTGTTGGCTTTTAATAGGTACATTCGGTACAAAAGCTGCTATTAAGTATGCACGTCATATAAACTTTATCGGTGGACTCGCTATTTTTATTTTAGGTATTCAGGCAATGGTAGAGTCAATACCTGGAATTTTAAAGTTTTTCCATTAAATTATAATTTTTTTAGATAAATTTAATTAATATCAAAAAGATATTAATTATTAAATTTATTAATCGCTGATTTTTATGAATGATAATTTGAATCCTTATGAAGTAGTTAAAACTAGATATGAGTCAAATGTTAGTAGTTTTATTTTAAGTGATTTATTTCAACCCACTCTTGAAGTAAATGATGATTTAATTGATGATATAAAGGATAATGAACTTGTTGTTTATACTGCATTTACAGGAGGATACGATTCACTTAAGGAACCGGAATTTGTTGATGAAAATACCAGATATGTATGTTTCACACAAAACCCTGACTTAACTTCTAAAACATGGGAAATTATTCAAATGGAACCGTCTACTTTAGATGATAATAGAATTGCAAAACAATACAAAATTTTTCCAAATAAGTATTTTCCAGACAATGAATACAGTTTTTGGATTGATGGTTCTTTTAAACTTGTTGGAAGCATTCGAGAATATGTTTATAAATACATTAACTCTTCCATGTTGACTGTTGTTCATCCGGAACGTGATTGCATCTTTGATGAGGCTTTAAGCTCAATTCAATTTCCTCGTTATTCAAATTATACTATTTCAAAACAGGTTGAAAAATACAGAAATGAAGGGATGCCTCTTCACTATGGTTTGCCTTCACTTGGAGCGATTTTTAGAAAACATAATGACCCTGAAATAGTTTCATTAATGGAACAGTGGTGGAAAGAAATTATCAATTATACAAATCAAGATCAGCTAAGTTTCACATATCTGATGTGGAAAAATAATTTTCATCCATCAGTTGCATCAGAATACATCTGGATAAATGATTATTGGACTAAAGTCGATGACTATCATCATAAGGTTGAATTGGATGATTATATTACCAGTAGAAATTTAATTAAATCTCTTGAAGGAAACATTAATGAAAAAAATACTTTAACAAAGGAAGAAATTAATTTGCTTTTTAATGATATTGATGCTTTAAGGGATGAGGCTGAAGCATTAAATCAAGTGAGAAATCATTGGGACAGGGAAATTAATGGTATTCGAGATTCTACTTCATGGAAATTAACTAGTAAACTTAGAAGTTTTAGAAATAAAGGTGATTAAATGGGCAAAAATATTGTTAACATGTTTGTTTCATCAAATTTTAGTTTAAAATCATCTTTAAAAAATCGTAAATACTATTCCGAAATTATTGATTCAGAATTATTTGATGAAGAATTTTACAGTAAAACATATAATGATTTTTCTGGTGACCCTTTAACCCATTATTTGACTAAAGGTTATAAGGAAGGCAAATTGCCATCCCTTGATTTTGATCCAGATTTTTATTTAAATACCTATCCTGATGTAAAACAAGCAGATTTAAATCCTTTATTCCATTATATTGCTTATGGTAAATCAGAAGGTAAATTATCTCAGCAAGCTTATGCAATAAGAAGAAAAGAAGAAATTTGTGAAACTAATTTGGCTTTTTTATCTAATTATGAATTTGACGAAGAACCGTTAGTGTCCATTATAATTTTAAATAGGGATGGTTTAAATCATTTAAAACGTTTATTCAAAGATTTTGATTCTAAAACTAATTATTCTAATTATGAAATCATCGTCGTTGATAATGCATCAAAAGATGATTCAGTTAAATATTTGAAAAGTCTTGATTTGCCTATAAGAATTATTGAAAATGATGTTAATGTCAGTTTTTCTAAAGGCAATAATGATGCAGCCCATATTGCCAATGGTGATTATTTGCTTTTATTAAATAATGATATTGAGCCTACTTATGGATGGCTAAACGAATTGGTGGGTACAATTGTTTATAATGATGTGGCTTCTGTAGGGGCTAAACTTATTTTCCCATTTTATTATAATGCAAATAGGGAATCATCCTACAGAATACAGCATAGTGGTGATATTTTTGCTGAAAGAATGTATCCATGTTGTTTATATGCAGTAAATAAGTCAGATTCTAAATTGGATATTTTTGATTCATCACTGACTAGAAATAATCCATGTATATCCGTAACTGGTGCTGTTAATATAATTGATAAAAAAGTTTATGATGAGCTTTCAGGACTTGATGAGGAATATGTTTATGGTCTTGAGGATGTAGACTTTTGTTTAAAATTACATAAAAATGGTTATAAAACATTATTTGCAGGAAATGCCTTATTATTCCATCATGAATCAAGTACTCGCGTAAAAAGCAAAAGTTATTTTAAAAATGATAAGCATAACTACTCTGTATTCTGGAATAAATGGGGTCAGTATCTCTCAAAATCTCTACTCATTGACAAGATTCATGCTAAAAAGTTTTTCACAGAAAAAAATCTTAAAATTACCATAATCAATGAAGATGATAGTAATTTGGAGTTAATTTCTGAAATTTCCAAAGATTTCAATGATTTGGATTATACTGTTGAAATAATTTCTGATATGGAAAACAATTATATTGGAAATTCAGCTGATATTTTGCTTTCATTTACAGATAATTATAATCTGGATAATATTATTGCCCGTGGAGACATTGTAAAAGTCATTGTAAATAATGCTGATTTAAGTACTGACGGTTATGATATTGTTGTTTCTTTCAATGATTTAAACACAAGTGAAAAATACAATATTGGAATTGTTGATGATTTTGTATCTGAATTTTTAGAAAAGCTTGAAATTATAATAATGGATGATTATGAGTTTTAAAAATAAACTTTTTGCTAAGTTTCCGAGCAAATATATTTCCTATAAAGTCAAGGATAAATCTAAAGCTTCCGAAATTATTAAAGGGTATAAGGCTATTCGTAAAAATAATTTATTTGATGATAAATTTTATCTAGAAAAGTATCCGAAAGTTGCTTCATCCGGAATGAATCCTTTATTGCATTACATTTTCTTTGGTTATGATGAGGGGAAAAAGCCTAATGATGTTTTTGATGGTGTTTTTTATCAGAATCACTATTCTGATGTTGATATCAATCCATTAATTCACTATGCTTTATATGGAATTAATGAAAATAGGCAGATTGAAGTCGAAAATAAAGATTTGTCAGAATTTTATATACCTGATAAAAAAAGTATTCTTTTTGTTTTGCATGAGAAAGTGGGCACTGTTGGAGGCACCGGCTTTTTAAATATGGATATTATTAACAATCTTCCTAATGAATATAATTCCTTTATCTTAACATCTGACGGTGAAGATTTTGAATTATGGTGGTTTAATGATAATTTAGAAAAGATTGCTAATTATAATATTTCTTTCAACACTAATTTTTCAATCATAGACAATGATGATAACTTCATTTCGCAAAGCAATTTTGAAAAGCTATTTTCCAGTGATGATTTGGCTATTATTTATGAAGAAATCCTTTCAAAATTAAAGATAGATTTAGTTCATATTAATCATTTAATTAATCATAGTTTTGATTTAATTAATATCATCATAAAAAAATCAATTCCATTTGTTGTTAATCTACATGACTTCTATTATATATGTCCATCCATTCATTTAGTGGATAGCAATTGTCAATTTTGTAAGTTCAACTGCCAAAATTGCGGCGGAATATCTCATAATTCTGACATATCCAATGAATTCATACTTAAAAGGTGGCGTGAAGAATGTATGAATCTTTTGAAAAATTCCCATGTTAACATTGCTCCAACTCAAAGCGTCATTGATTTTTATAATGAAATTTATCCAAATTTGAATAATTTTAAGGTGATTGAGCATGGATTGAAAGTAGACAAGTCTTCTTATGAAGCAAAGTTAACTTCAAATCCAATAAAAATTCTAGTTCCGGGTCATATTTCTCCGCACAAGGGTTCACTTATAATAAAACAGCTTAAAGAGCAGGATAAAAATAAAAAAATAGAATTTCATTTCATGGGAACTACCATTCCTAATTTAAACAGTTATGGAATTAATCATGGAAGATATGAACGTGATGATTTTAATAAAATTGTAGGCGAAATAAAACCTTCATTTTCATTAATATTATCCACTTGTCCTGAAACTTATTCTTATACTCTAACAGAATCCTGGATGGCAGGATTGCCTGTTATAGCAAGTGATTTAGGGGCATTAAAAGAAAGAATCAATTCAACTGATGCAGGATGGTTGGTAGATTATACAAATATAAATGCTATATACAACTTAATTATTAATATTAGTCAGGATGATTATAACAATAAGCTTTTTAATCTTTCAAAAATCAAATTCAAAGATTTAAATGAAATGTGTGATGAATATATTAAATTATTTAATGAATTAACGGATTAACATGTCAAATTATAAAATTTCGGTTGTTATTTCAACTTATAATACTGGTGATTTCTTAAATGAGTTTTTGGATTCCATTAAATCTCAAAGTATTGGATTTAATAATATAGAAGTTATTTTTGTTGATGATAATTCAAATGATGAGTATACCTTAAAATTATTAAAAGAATTTGAAAAGTCTTATGACAATGTTAAAATTGAGTTTCTAAATACAAATTCCGGATTTCCAGGAACAGGCAGAAATGTTGGTTTGAAATTGGCTAGTGCTGATTATGTTATTTTTTCAGACCATGATGATACATACACCAAAACTGCTTTTGAGGTAATGTGTGATAAAATCGGTGAAAATGATATGTTGATTTCTAATTTTAATCAGGTTTATCCAGATAAATCTGTTCCTTTTAAATCTATTTATAAGGATTCTGGTGAAATTCAAGTTTCAAACATTGATGAGGATAAAAACCTCTTTAGGGTTCCTGCTGCAATTTGGACAAGATTATTTAGAAAAGATTTTTTAATAGAAAACGATATTTATTTTTTAGAGGGAATGCTTGCTGAAGACGTTTATGTGGCATCTTATTCATGTATCAAGGCAAATGGTATAATTTATCTTAATGATTTTTATTCTTATAACTACAAAATAAGGGATAGTGAAAAGGATAAATCCACTATTCATGTAAGGAATCGAAAATATATCGAAGCTATTTTAAATGGTTATTATAAAATCGATGAGATGTTGGTTGATTTAAATAAAACATCCTACGGCAAAATAATCTTTAAAAGCCATCTTACATCATGGCTATATACGATTGTTTTATCGGGAATTGATGATAGGGATAAAAAAGAATTATTTGTTAATGCATATGGCATATTTAATGATTATTATTCACAAGATCCTTACTTTAAAAAAAGATATGATAAATTGGTGAGTTTAATATTAAATAAACAATTTGATGAAGCGGTTTTGGAAGCAAATAGATTAAATAAGATACAGGAAAATATGAATAATAGAAGTTTATTTTCAAGAATTAAAAATAAATTGGTAGGGTAATATGGCTAAATATAAAGTAAGTGTAATTGTTCCAACATATAACTCAGGATTATTTCTAAATGCTTTTTTTGATTCAATAATGTATCAAAGCATCGGTTTTGAAAATATTGAAGTTATTTTTGTCGATGATTGTTCGAATGATGAATATACTTTATATTTACTTAAATTATTTGATGAAAATTTTTCAAATGTCAAATCCGTATTTTTAGAGGAAAACGATGGTTTTCCAGGAAAAGGCCGTAATATTGGATTGAATTTGGCTGATTCTGAGTATGTAATCTTTTCAGATCATGATGATACATATGTTCCTCAGGCATTTGAAGTTCTATATAATACTGCGGTAGAAAATGATGCTGACATGGTAATTACAAATTATTATAGGATATTTCCCGATGAAAAGCTGAAAGTGGAAACAGTTTTTGGCGGTGAAAATATAGTAATAAATGATATTACCGAAGATACACGTCTATTTAGTATAGATCCTGCTATTTGGTGTAAGTTATTTAAGAAAGATTTCCTGATGGAAAAGGATATTCGATTTTTAGAATCAATGCTTGCAGAAGATTTTTATTTCTTCATCGTTTCATTATTTAAATCTTCATGCACTGTTTATTTGGATGATTTCTATAGCTACAATTATTTCATTCGTAATGTTGAAGGCGATAAATCAACAATTCATATTAGAAATAAGAAATATTTGGGCAAGATGGTAGAAGGATATTATGAGATTGAGAAATTTTTAATTGATTCTAATTTATGTGAATATTATGTTGATATTTTCAATATGCATTTTGTCTATTGGATTACAAGTTTAGTTATCAGTGATATTTCCGATGATGAAAAATTAGAGTTGGTTTCATCAGCTAATGACCTTCTTAAGAAAGATGTAAAAGTTATTCCAGGATTTAATGAAAGGATTTATAATAATTTAACCAAACCTATTTTGGAAGATGATTATAAAGGAATTGTCAAAACTCTCAATACAATTAAAAGATATCGTAGAATTTTAACATACCTGTCTGGTAATTTATTTAAAACTAGGAGGTAAACTATGTTTTTAAAGCATAAAATTTTTGGAAAGTTATTCAATGCTTTCACCACCAGATTCTCTATAGAAGATAACTTGGTTTCATTTATCATAGATTCCAATGAATCTTTCAGCGGCAATCTCGAATATATTAAAAATGAGTTTGAAAAAAGAGGTAATTTTAAATTTAATTTTTATTATAAGGATAAATTGTCCTTTAATTCATTAAAAAAATTAGCAACTTCCAAATATGTCTTTTTGAATGATAATTTTTTTCCGTTTGCTTTCATGAATTTTAATAAGAAAACTCTCGTTATTCAATTATGGCATGCTCCTGGCGCATTTAAGAAATTCGGGGGAAGTGTGGAAAATGCTTCAATGCTTAAAATGATTTCAGATAATACTGATTATTTAATTGTAACTTCAAAACATATTGAAGATTATTATAGTGAGGCTTTTCAGATAGATAAATCTAAAATAATACCTTTGGGTCTTCCAAGGGCAGACTATTATTTTGAAAGTCATGATATAGATGAATTGAAGTCAAATTTTTATAAAAAGTATAATCTGGATTCAAATAAAAAAATTATTTTATATGCTCCTACTTTTAGGGAAAATGAAAAATTCAACAATGTCTTTAATTATTTGGATTTGACTAAATTCAATGAAAGATTATCTGATGAATATGTTTTACTTTTAAGGCTTCATCCTAAGATAAATAAGTTTTATTCTTCTGATATTGGAGTTGAAGGAGATTATATTGACTGCAGTGATTATAAAAATGAGCAGGAATTGATGTTATTGGCTGATATTCTAATTACGGATTATTCATCAATAATGATAGAGTTTGGCCT
>Ga0326511_10003312_pt1 | contig 12959 bp, 17 predicted proteins | sample 0_2496_0518_D_FD_203701 | JGI IMG/M metagenome (GOLD analysis project Ga0326511, IMG submission 203701) | Bovine rumen microbial communities from UC Davis, California, United States - 0_2496_0518 | ecosystem: Host-associated > Mammals > Digestive system > Stomach > Rumen | place: USA... | reverse complement strand
GAGTAATATGTAATAGAAAGGAGAAAATATGGTTAGATATTACATATATTTATTTACAGAGGTAGGAAACAAAATCACATGCATGGAGTATAATGTCAGACATTTTGAGGTTGATAATATTATGTTACATTTATTTCCTATTGATTATGGTGAAGTTATACACATACATCTAGATCCTAGTATGAGATTTGAAGTTGTACCATATAGGTATTGGATAGAAGTGCATCGTGGATGTGATAATGAAAGGAGTGAATAACATGATTAATAAAAATCATATGCACACATTCATTGGGTTTCTGAGATTACATAAAAGCAATAATTATTCTATTATTATAACCCTGGAAAATAATAAAGTTAAATATGCAATCTTAGATTCTAATGATAAAGAAGTAACTGATATTAAAGGGGTTGATTGGTACAATTTAATTGATGTAATAGAAACTGTGTATATATTAGAATGTGAAGCAAATAGAAAAGAGGTGTGAAGATGATTAAATGCTTAAACTGTCATTATGATCTTAGATGCACATTCACTATTGATGATCCTAATCATGATAATGTAGTATTAAGACGAAAGCTATGCCCGAATTGCGGTGCAGTGTATTTCAGTAAAGAAGAGATTACCAGAGTTGTGAAAGTAGGTGAAAGCATTGAGAAATTATCAAAGGAAATCAAAACATGTTAGACCAGAGTTATTATCTGGTGAGCATTCAGAAACAGCAGGAAACTACTTTAAGTATGATGTAAAAGCATCAAAAGTATCTGATGATGAAATCAAAAGATTGGCAAAGTTGGCAAATGATAGGCTTTATAAATTAGAGAAGTCCGGACAAGACGAATACTCAAAAGAATACCAACTTGTTAAACATTATGCAGATGGAGATCCCAACGGAAAGGGCAAGATATATAACACATCTATGGATTCAGACCGCATCAGATTTACATCATCTGCAAGGGGTATGACTACAGAAGATAGAAGTTATCTAGTCAATACACTTCGAAACTTCTTACGTGCGGAATCTTCAACAGTGACAGGTACTAAAAATATAGCAAAACAAGCACTTGCAACATATAAAGCCAACAACCCTAACGCACCAGAAGACATGACATACAGTCAATACCAGAAGTTGTGGAAAACATATAGAGAAGTTGTAATTCCGGATAAAGAAGCGCATGAAGCATACAATGCATTTATAACCATGATGGAAACAACAGATCTATATCAACTATCTCAAGAACAGATAGAACAAGCAATGAAATATATTAAGACATCACAAGAATCATCTGTTGTGGGAATGTTAGCAGATATTAAGGAAAAAACAAGTATAGATAATGGTGGTTTTATAAAGTGGGTGTAAATAATGATAGAACTTGCATGGAGAAAACGAAATAAAAGCAAATCAACAGTTTGCTCTGAAGCGATCTATGTTGACATTGAAACAAGCCACAATGCGGATTTTAGTAAAACGTGGCTTGTTACTTGTCAAGTTAAGTTTGCAGGGCAATATGAAGTTTTAAGAACACCATCCGCATTTATTGAATATCTGAAAGACAAGATAGACAGATATAATCTATCTGAAAATAGAAAAATATTTGTCTATATCCACAATCAATCTTTTGATATGTCATATCTTCTCCCATGGATTCAGAAATCATTACCAGGATATTCAAGCCGTAATGGGTTGTATGATGGTAGAAATAGAATAATCATATATAGTCAAGGCTGTTTTGAGTTCAGATGCAGTTATCTTCTATCATCTGCATCACTTGAAAATTGGGGTAAGGAAATGAATGCAGCACATAAGAAGAAGGTAGGACTATATGACTATAATAAACAAGTTTTTCAAGACAGTGCAATTGATGCAGATTCAGAAGTCTATGATATGTATGACATTCTATGCATGGAAGACTGCTTACGTGCTCAACTTAAAGCCTATAATGATACACTTTGCACTATTCCTATAACTTCAACTGGATATATCAGAAGGATTTTACGCAACAGTTGTAAATCAGATCCATCATATAGAAGTAATGTATTTCTAAAAACAAGGATTAATGCAGAATGTTTTGATATATGTATTCAATCATATGCAGGTGGATATACACATCAGAATAGATTTTATAAGGGAGTAACAGTCCACCCTGCTAAAAAGTTAAAGGGTAAGGGGTATTGGAAGTTAAAACATAGGGATTTTAGAAGCCACTACCCAACTCAAATAAGAAAATATATGATGCCTTGGGGTAGTGCTTGCCTATATTATACAAAAACTGATTATACTGCGTACATAAAAGAACATGGGCACGACATTACACTTCAGGATCTGTTTGACCTGTACCCAGATTATACTACTATCTCAGTTGTCAGATTTAAAGATATGCGGCTGCGTGATTATGATATAACTATGCCATTTATGCAGATATCAAAAATGCATGATAAATCAAGTGGGATTAAGTATCGCAATGATAACGGAAGACTCATTTCATGCACTGGTGAATTCACCATGTATGTTGATAACTTAACCCTAGAGATATTATCAAAGCAGTATCAGTTTGAATACAATGTCGTAAAAGTATATAGATTCAAAAATACAAAATGTCCAGAAGCAATTGCAAGGGTTATTGATGAACTTTTCAAGAAAAAGTCAGATTATAAGATTGAATACCATCATTGTAGGGATACATTCGGAGAAAACGACCAAAGAACAATTGATGCATTATTCAATCTGAATCAGACCAAGAAACTTCTTAATGCTATTTATGGCTGCATGGCTACTTCTCCAGTACGTGATGAATCAGACATAGACTATCTAACATTCTATGATGGGGATATTGATGATCCATTCATATTAACAAGCACTAACTCATTAGAAGAGAAACAAGAAAAACTTGATAAATATTACAATAGTAAGAATAGTTTTTTACCTTATCAAGTTGGAGTTATGACTACCGCACTTGCCAGGTATGAACTTTTTGAATACATAACTGCAATAGGATATGAAAATTGTCTATATTGCGATACTGACAGCATATTCTATATATCAGATGAAGAGATCGAAGCAAGGGTTGAAGCATTAAACGCAGAGAAGCACAAAACAGCACCATATATTATAGATAGCAACGGACACAAAGTCTATTATGATGTATTCGAAGAAGAACCAGAACTGCAAGCATTCAGAGGTCTACATTCAAAATGTTATGCAGCTATCACATACAATGAAAAGCTAGGAATAAATGAACTTGCCGCAACTATTGCAGGAGTTCCAAGAAGAACTATAATAGCAATGGATGGAGAAGAACCAATATATCTGACTAGAGAAGAAGAGTTAGCAGGTATCACTATCAAGGAGAAGTTAGAAGGTGAAGATTCCTATGTTCCATTCAAAGCTATTGAAAATCTACATGTAGATTTTAAGTTCACAGTTAACACAGGATTCACTGCAAAATATTTGATAGATGAGCCACACGTTGAAGTAATTGACGGTCACGTTACAGAGTTAGCAGGTGGTTGTATTATCAGAAAACTACCAGAGAAGTATATTCATGATAAAAATTATTGGGAGTATAACTTTGAGTTTTCACCATTTTATATAGAAGGAGAATAAAAACATGACAATATCACAGTTATCAGATTTAATAGTATATGAATACATACATAAAGTATATATTTAGAGAGGTGATAACATGAAAAGAGATAAATTGTTCAAAAAATATTATAAATCAAAATATCATGATTATGAGTTATCAGACACCATGAGTTATAAGGATGACACAGGACGTGAACCAGATATAATATTTGTCTATTCAGGACGTAACCGTGGAAAATCTTACGAAGTATGTACACAATGTCTAGCCGATGCCTGGTATAATGACATGAAGTTTGCATACGTCCGAAGACGTGAAGCAACTAATTTTCAGATTGAGTCATATTTCGCAGATAAGATTGATTTTATTCAAGATATGACTGATGGAGAATGTGACGGAGTACACGCAAAATCAGGTCAGATTTTTCTATGTAAAACAGTATATGATGAAAACGGAAAGATGAAGAGAGAAGATGTTAAGGCAATTGGTTACTTCTTCAAGTTATCAACTCAGGGTTCGCATAAGTCGGAGCAGTTCCCAGACTGTTACAGATTATTATATGAAGAGGTGCTCACTGATGAATTCCCTGGTTACGTCACAGGAGAACCAGAGAAGCTGCTTAACCTCATATCAACTCTAGAGAGAAACAAGAAGAATTTTAAGACGTATCTTGTATCTAATACAGTCACTATTGTAAATCCATATAGCAAGTCATGGGCTTTACAATTTGGTAAAACAAAGCCTGGAGAAGTTCGTCTTACAAAATTATATCTATCAACATATGACGAGAAAGGTCAAGAAAAGTATTATCTGATAGCTGGTCATTATCTAAAAGATAAAGATTCACTTACCAAGGAAGACCTGAAGAAAGATAGAAACAGAGTAAAAACTTCAATAGGTAACAACAAGTGGGATGAAGCAAAAGTTTTTGCAACAGCAGATCTATCATATATCAAACAATTCGAACGACTTGATACAGTCATATTTGAATATGATGATGTCTTGATGCAGGGTGATATTATAGAAGTTCCTACTAACTATAAAGATGTAATAGTATATGAAGTTGAACCTACAACGGATTTAATACCAGTATTATATATTAGAAGAAAGACAGGTGAACCCCTACCAGGTACTAGAGTATATACAAACAATCCTGATAGAATCAATAAGTATTCAACCAAGGGATTCAAGATGGTCTATAAGATAGATGAATATGTTGCAGAACTAACTAAACGTGGTTGGGTGCTTGGTGCTGATAACTTAACCATGAATGACTGGGATAATATTTTTAAAAGATTAAAATTAATATCTTGACATTATTATAATAGTATATTATATTATAAATAACTCATAATAAATGCCCTTTCCTTGCATGAAAGAACCTGCATAATCCTATGCTTGAAGGGCTGTTATTTAAGGAAGGAAGAAAAGAAATATGAAGAATTATAACAACACATTAAATAGCACACTTGCCATCGAAGTACCAGAGGAGACACCATTCATTAAGATTGAGGATCTGTTTGGAAAAACTAAGAAGTTTAAGAAGGGCGAAGTTCCAATTCTGGGAATTATCAAAGCCCATTCAGAGATGTATGATAAAGACCAGTTTTCGCTGCTTATCAACTATAAAGACCAGTTCTACTTTCTCAACATTCCTGCATGGTATGGTAAGAGAGTATGGGAAGACCTGAAGGAGTCAGGACAGACAGCACCAGAGTTTTTCAATGGTGCATCTATCAAGGAGATTGAAGAGTTCGACACAAAGTTCAATAATAAAAGTAAAAATATAATAATTTGGGAATAACACACATTAGTGTTATATCTAGGGTGGTCATGCTTGCAGGTTTCTAGACCACCCTTATATTATAAGAAAACATATGAAGAGGTGAACATATGAAAAAAGGACGATATATTGCAAAAGTTCCTGGTATCAATGTATATTCTGTATCAGATGAAGGTACTGCGATAACTAGAGAACTTAAAATGAATGAAGAACTGACAATCGTTAAGATTGAGCGCAGGAAGTTTTTAGATTCCAGTGCTGATATTGGTTGGATTAACGATCATGAATATGTTATATTAAAATCAAAGTTTGGTAAAGAACTCGATATCGAGTTTATGGAGAAGAAAAGGAGTGTGAAGAAAAATGAGCAGAAATAGATTTTTAGATGCATTTTATAAAGTTAATCCTTCACTTGATCCTGCTAACCAACCAGAGGAAAAACCTGCAGATACTAATGATGAGAGTTCAGTGCGTGAAGCTATGGCAGACTTTAAAGCAGGTTTTGATGCTATGAAGCAGGAGTTAGCAGATACACGTGCAGAATTATCTAAATACATTAACCAGCAGGGAAATAATCAACCTGCAGGTAATGGGGATAACTCTAACAATGTAGATAATAATGAAGGAGGTGCTGAATAATGCCAGCTAGTCAGATTTATCCAGTTGTAAATACTATCGCAAAGAATCTTCAGGGCAGTAACCAGACAGTAGTTGACCCTTCAGGGTTTGCAGTATTTGCATCAAACACGATTAATGGTTCGCTTGAACCAGTCTATTCTACTATTAACAATTTAATTGGTAAAACAATGATAGCAATTGATGAAGCAGAGGAAGATGAAAGAGGCATCATAGTAGATGCTTTTGAGTATGGCTCTATCCTGAGAAAGCTATCATATATTTCGCAGGACTCACAAAGTAACAGTGATTACGACATCCAGAATCCTGAATCGCCATATGCGGTACAGCCTAAGATTGGAATTGTACAGAAGTTCTTTGAACAGACTATCCCAACATTTTCATATGAAGATGTACAGTATGATAAACAACTTCGTGAAGGATTCCATGATCCTGAATCACTTGCAGGGTTCCTTGATGGTCTTTATACTAGAATGTATAATGAGTATAAGATTGCAAAGAACGGTCTATCAGATGCAGCTATTGGCGCACTTGTTGGTCATATTATAGCAGGTTCAACAGATGGTAACCATTCAAGACGTGTGCGTCATCTTCTGACAGAGTTCAATACTATTTACGGAACTACATATGCAAATGAAGACGTTGCAATGGTAGATCCTAAATATCTTGACTTTATCAGAAAGGTTATCATTACAGATCAGAAGAACCTCAACAAGCTGACTCATCTATACAATGAGATAGGCGCAAGTGGTTCTGAAGTTCCTATTGATAGACGCACCAAGATTGATGAGTTAAATCTCGATATTTCTCTAAAGGTTGCCACTTCATATCAGAAGTTCTGGGGTGACACATTCAATGATGAATATGTTCAGTTCCCTAAGCATAATGAGATCGTTAATTGGGGTATCGCAACAGCACCAGAAACTGTTAAGGTCACACTTGACGGTGGACAGACTACTACAACAGTATCTAAGATTATTGGTGTTATGTACGATAAGGACGCAGTTGTAGCAACTATGGACAGAAGCAGGTTCGTCAATATATACGATCAGTGGAATGATAGAAACGTCTTCAAGCTAGCAGCAGATAGAAGATATGTTGTAGACCCAACAGAAAATGCGATCATTTATCTTAATGATTAAAGGTTGCCATTTTTCCGTTTCTCCAAGCCCTATATAGCTTGTCTATATAGGGCATTTTTTAAAAAAAGAGGTGAAGAAATGCGTGATATAAGATTCTTTTTTGAGGGGTTCAGATTTTTAAAACCTGAACAGAAAAAGTTTATCAGAGAAAATCAGATTTTTATCAATCTGCTGCTTTTTCTTTCTTCTATGTTTGAATATGAAGGGTTCGCAGAAGAAATTAATACTGATTTTATAGAGTTTTATAATATAATGAGCCCAAGGGCTGCATGTGGTGTATTCCTGAATAAGAAGACTAAAAAAGAAGTTCTAGGATATGCAACAGACGGCGGTATGCTAGATGATTATGGTATTCCTTCTATGTTTAATATAAACACCCTTGGAATGTCACATGCAGAAAGGTTAGTTGATGGTGTTAATGCTGCAATTTGTTGGAATAATAAAACACATACTTCAGACATGATACAGTTATCAAGATATACTGAATTATTCAATCTTGTTGATACTGCGCAGAAGTGCCTGATTAGATACGCTCGGCTTTTCCCAGTATTTGAAGTAGAAGATGAAAAGACTAAGCAGCAGATTCAGGAAGCATTGAAAAATGCTGATAATGGAGAACCATTCACTTATGTATCAAAGGGGCTTTCTAAGATCGGAAATGATGGAGAGCCTGCAATGAAGGTTCTAAAACTTGGTGATATATCGGCAATTGATAAGATTCAATATTTATCTACCTATCATAACGACCTTCTGAGAAGGTTCTTTACAATGTATGGAATGTCATATTCACAGAGTATGAAACAGGCACAGCAGTCAATTGAAGAGATTCATTCTGATATGAATGTATCATGGATTATCCCGAATGATAGACTGAAGGAGCGCCAGAAGTTTGTTGATAAGTATAATAAGGTATTCAAGCATAATGCAACGGTTAGATACTCAGATGCGTGGCTAAAGGCTTATAATAAGTTTTTAAATGAAATGGAAGGAGGAAAAGAAAATGACGAAGAAGTGGAATATTAACGCACTGTTAATGAATGATGATTCAGAGTTCAATTATCAATTTGATATAACAGTTGATGGTGCAACGCAGACACTATTTGATAGCGATACATTCAAGAAGCGCTGTATGTTCAAATATACTTCCTGGTGTATCTTTTCCCCTTCTGTTTATGATCCAGTGACCGATACATACATTAACACAGCATCTAATATTAATGAAGCAATCACTTTGTTTCATGATATGTTTACTCAGTGGGTTCAAGATAGACAGCATGCGTTTACAAAAATGTATGCAGCACTGCTTGCAGAATATAATCCTCTTTGGAATGTTGATGGTGTAGAAGGTCTTATTACAAAGACAACACATTCTGGAACTGATACATTAGCAAAAACTGGAAAAGATACGGTGCAAGCATCTGGAAATGATACGGTATCAAATACTGGAACAGATACAGATACATTATCTGGAACTGATACAACACACCTTGATGTAACAAAAGATGAAAATACAAGAACTGGGTCGGAAGCATTGGCACGTACTGGAAATGATACAGATACAGATTCTGTTGCAACATTTGATTCTGGTGGTAATCTATTCCCTTCAGGTTCTAAAAGAACAGATTATCTATCAACAGATACTACTACATATAATAGTGTAAAAGATGCCAGACTAAGAAATGAAACAGATGCGACTACATATGGAAAAGTTGACACTTTCGTGCATGGGAAGATTGAAACAACTGCACACGGAAAGAAAGATGAAACTACATATAATAGTACAAACACAAATACTAAAAATCTTGTTGATGATTATCTTGAAATGAAGATTAGACAAGGTAACATAGGAGTAACAAAGTCTACTGATTTGATAGAATCAGAAATGAAATTGCGTGATGCATGGGATAAGTTGCTTGATACTTTCGTATCCGATTTCATACACAGTTATTGTATTTTATAAGGTGGTGATACAATGGAAGCTACACTCTATTTTAATAAAAGTGATAATAGATATGTGCACAAAGATATTGAAGAAATAAGAACATTTGATGTCAGAATGTTAGATGATTCTTCTATCACTGACCCAGTTTTGAAGTTATCACTTCCTACTGGATATATGAATGCGAATTATTTATGGTTAAAAGACCTACATAGATATTATTACATCAATAATATAACATTATCGCAGGGCTACGCTATACTGACATGTCATGTTGATGTGTTAATGACATATGCTCAGGAAATTAGTAACCAGACATGCATAGTACGAAGAAACGAAGCACTTGATAGATGTAATTCATATCAAGTTGATGATGAAAAGAAACTTAATTCTTACCCTTGTACTAGAACCCTAAAGTTTCCCGATGACATGGGCTTTGATAGTACAGTCAATGAGTTTGTAATGGGGGTGGTTGGTGATGTTTAGAACTGATTTTATCGAATTAAATAATGGTGGACACATAACTATAGCATCGACTGATGTACATTATACATATGATAATACTAGGATTGATAACTGCTATTCAGAAGGTAATACAGCACCGTCAACTGTGTTTTCTGCACTTGATTTTTGTGATGAAGCTATGTCTAAGTCAGTTATAACTAATGAGATATGGGGTGACTTCACACGTCATAGAAATGATGAACAGCTAGAAGAAGAAACGTATCTAGCATATAAAGAATATATTAATGATAATTCTGTCTGGCTATGGGGTGACCTGGAACATGGAGGATGTTTCTTTTATAATGGAGGGGTTAGTGGTAAATGTTCTCTAGGTGCTTGTTATGGATTTTTACAAGATAATGATGAGTTAAAGTATTATTCTATTATAAGAGAACCAAACGGATTCACACGTGCAGAATCTAATGAAATAGCGTTTTCATGGGATGGTCAACGATTAGATTCACAATTAGAGCCATCACTTCAGATATGGTATATCAATCAAGGATATAGGGATGAAACCATAACAGATGATAAAACATATTACGGTGATTTTAATGAGATAGAAGGTGATTGGGTTATAACATTTAATTCTATACTTGAAACCATGTTAGGTAATAATCAATGGGTTGATAGACTAGTTGGAACTACTAGAGTTCCTTTCAGAGTATGGAATAATCAGAGCCAGAATCCAAGTAGAATATTAAAATCATTAAATGCAACTATTACTGTTAGTAATCTATTATATGGTAACATTTTAGGTGATTCTGAAATTGACCCAGACGTTAACCCATCACTTAAAGGCGGAGTGACAGAGCCAGAAGGAACTCCTGGAGATTATCCAAACAGAAGTGATGAAGTAGATTTTTCAGATCCAGATGATTATACAGTAGATGCTGTTAATAGTGGATTTATTACATTATATAATCCTACTAAAAGTGCAGTAAAACAGTTTTCAGATTTTCTATGGACTGATATTACAGATAATATTTCACAGCAGATTAAAAGGCTGATAGCTAACCCACTTGATGCGGTTCTATTTATTGGAATGTGTCATTTTCACCCACCAACAACTGGGATTGGTTCAGTTATAAAATATTGCGGTATATCTTCTGGTGTATCTGCATTATTAGTACAACCGCAATATTATACAGTAGATTGTGGATCTGTAACTGTTGGGGAATCTCTTTCTAATTTCTTGGACTATAACCCTTATTCTAAAGCACATATCAATTTACCCTATGTAGGGATACAGGTTTTAGATATAAATGATATAATGAGGTCAACTGTTGAGGTAAAATATATAATAGATCTCATCACAGGATCTGCACTTGCACAAGTTAAGTGTATAAGAAGCGAAAGAAGAACAGGGGACGCACAACTCCATGCAGTACTATATGAGTATCCATGTAATGTTTATGAACAGTTACCACTAACAGGCAGTGACTGGAGGGCTGCAGTTGGTAATCTTTCATCATTAATTTCTGGTGCAGTTGGTGTTGCTACTGGTAATGGTGCTGGTCTTGGTGCAATGGCTTCTGCAGTTGCTTCTCAGCAGGTATCAGTTGTTAGAAGTGGCTGTGCATCTGGAAATTATGGATTTCAGGGATCACAGAAGCCGTATCTAATACTAGAACGACCACTTGAGAATGTGCCCCTTAACTTCCCAATGATGAAGGGCTTGGTGTGTAATATTACATATAAATTATCAAATGTGCATGGCTATACTGAAGTTGATGTTGATAGTTGGAAATCAACAAAGATATTAGGCAGTCAAGAAGAAATGGAAGAAATAAAACAGTTGTTAAATACTGGAGTTTATTTATAGGAGGATAGAACCATGAATGATATAGTTAATTTAATTATTAATAGCAGTACATCAGTAGTTATTATTGCATATTTTATTTTCAGGGATTATAAATGGAATAATCAATTGATTAGTACATTGACTAAGATTGAAGATACACTGGAAGATATAAAGGGGTGTAATTATGAAGATAAACGCAAGAGGGCTTGAGATTATCAAGTATTATGAAGGTTGTAGATTAAAGGCTTATAAATGCCCTGCCGGTGTGTTAACAATTGGATATGGACACACTAGAGGGGTAAAAGAAGGCGATGTAATCACCCAGGAACAAGCAGAAGAATATTTGAAGGAAGATCTGAAGGTTTATGAAACCCATGTCATGTCACTCAATGATAAATATAATTGGTCTAGTAATGAGTTTTCCGCACTTGTTAGCTTTGCTTTTAATATTGGAAGTATAACACAACTGACTGCAAGAGGTTCACGAAGTAAAGAAGAAATAGCTGATAAGATGCTGTTATATGACTATGCAGGAGGAAAGAGAATAACAGGTCTTGGTGCAAGAAGAGAAACTGAAAGAGAATTATTTTTAACACCTGATGAAGTAGTCTTGAATGATAAAATACACAGTTTGAAAGGTTGGTGATAATATGGAATTAACAGGTAATGTTGCTGGAATCCTTAAATTAATGGGTAGTGGTTCTGAAGTTGAAGTTACCCCTATATTATTAGTAGGTACTAAGATAGCAGAAATCAAAGTTGATGATACTACATATGATATTTTCGCGCCAGAAGGTGGAAGTGGTGGATCTAGTGTTGAAGTTACCCCAACATTTTTGACTGGTACTAAGATAGCAGAAATTGAAGTTGATGGTGTAACCCAGTCACTATATGCACCAACACCTGGATCAGTTGATATTACGCAGATACAAGCAACAGGTACAAAGATAGCAACGATTAATATTAATGATACTAATACAGATATATATGCTCCATCACCAACATCTGTTAGTGTGACACAAGTTGAAACTTCTGGTACAAAGATAGCTACTATAACAGTAAATGGTGATAGCACAGATCTATTTGTACCATCTGGTGGAAGTGGTGGAAGTTTTACAATTACACCATTATCAAATATAGGTGCACAAGATATTAGTACATTAAATCTTAATGACTCTATTCTGAATTATGATATTATTGTAGTAGAATGCTGCAGAGATACTCAGGCAACTCAAAGGGGTAACACATGGATCCCAACAGCTATCATAGACCAGGAATCATCTTATAGAAGATATAGAGCAATTTGTCCTGCAGGAAGTCAAGGTGTAGATGGTTGTTTCGACTTCTATTTTCAGAATAACAATCAGATTGTTAAATCATATGCTAATGAATCATTTTTCTATGGTTGTTATGGTATTAAGTTTTAGTTAGTATCATTTTAATACTAAGTTATAGGTGTGTCATTAATGATACACCTATACTTTTAATTTATTGATGAACATATGAACATATATTCATATGATAGAACAAAACCGTAGGAGATTGACCTGCACTCTTTTCCTTAGATAG
>Ga0326511_10003311_pt1 | contig 12960 bp, 21 predicted proteins | sample 0_2496_0518_D_FD_203701 | JGI IMG/M metagenome (GOLD analysis project Ga0326511, IMG submission 203701) | Bovine rumen microbial communities from UC Davis, California, United States - 0_2496_0518 | ecosystem: Host-associated > Mammals > Digestive system > Stomach > Rumen | place: USA... | reverse complement strand
ACCACCTCTTGCAGATACTCTGCTGGAGAGTAACGTTGTCTATGTGGAGGTCAAAGGTACGCTTAAAATCAACAAGGATGATACCTCCGTCAGGTCGCATCATCACCTTATCGACAGCAGTTGCGTAGTGTTTCTCGTCAGACACAACATACTCCGTAGCAATGACTGTCAGGTTATTCTCCTGCTTGATACGGATATAACTTTGCAGTTCTGGTAGGTCGCTGACAATACCAAGCTCATCATGCAGTTCTATCGTCTCATGCACGTTGCTACCTTTGGCCGCTGCGTTTGCAAGCACCTCCTGCCATTCCTCTTCCGTATATCTGTCGGGCTTTGCATAGGTATTCGGGAATGCCCGCCTAATCAATGTCGAGGTAACACCCTGCAGTTCCTTCTCCCCTAACCAATAGGTATGGTCTTCACTCCTGAAAGTCACAGGAGACTGATTCAATACTGGTATTTCCATGTCATCAAGATTTTCCGTTCTTCTTCAACTGATCCTTCCTCGCTGTAAGCGCACCCGTGAAATTAGCATCCCTCTGCCACTGAGGATACTTGTAGTAGATTGCACCCAATTCCTGCTCCGTCTTCGCGGCTGCAACCTCTGCCATCACCTGCTCTGCTGTGACTTGCGGCTGAGGTGACTGCTGAGGTGCAGGCTGCTGCGTGTATTCCTTATTAACGTTCAGAGCATCAGCATCCTTGGTGTCGTCAATACAGAACAGACCATTCAAAGCATACTTCCTTGCGTAAGAAGATGCAGCACCTGTTAACTGCGATTCGTCAGAACCCTTCTTTGACAAAGGCTCACGGGCAAAAGCCGAGTTCTTATACTCTTCACCGGAAGGCGTCTTGAGTATTGCCGTAGCCTTCACATAGAATCTGTCTCCTACCTGAACAATATCATCACTGACGACCAGAGTACAGTTCATTTCTTTCAGCAGAGGCTTGACCGCCTCCATGATGTCCTCGCAACTGCGGTAGTTGTAACCGCCAAAAGTGTTGCGCTGGTTTTTGGGAGCCTTCAACGTTGACTGGATATACACCAATTCGTTAAGCTCCTGCTTCTTTGTTTCCTTTTTTTCTGCCATAATTAATTATTTATAAGTCCAAAAATAACCTCCACAAGTATGTCTCTCTCCGTTACAACATTTCCAAATATTTGATTGAAAAACATTGTTGTCTCGTGCAGCTTCTTGCATTGAAGGATATGTTTTCTTTTTACCGTTTGAAGAAATCCTCACTACAGGAAATGATAAATCTTTTCTATTTAAAAGAGCCTTACTCATCCTCTCTTTTATAGTGCCATAACTATTGTTATAAGCAGGTGTACACCATTCTATATTTTCCACGTTGTTATGATAAGGTATTTCATCTTTGTGGTTGATAAACGGCAAATTGTCAGGATTGGGAAGAAAAGCAATTGCGACAAGTCTATGAACCATCCAACTCTTGCCTCTACCATTTTTATACAACCACACAGACAAATGTCCAGAGCGTCTTTTATACTTACGAGGATAATATGGCGTTACTCGTTTTGTTAATATTCCGTTTCTGAGTATGCGATACCAAGACCTCACATTACCCTTATTAGATACTTCATATAACCCTTCATATCCAACAACAGGCAACCATGTTTCTTCTTTCTTTGTCATATCACTTATTTTTAGTTGAAAACCCGTAAGAGTTAATTGTCTTGCACCATGTCAGCTTATCATCGGACACTCCCTGCTTCAACTCAGATCGCACCTGAGAGGCAACCACTGAGATTATCTCAGAGAATAATGCATGAGAGGGAAATACATTACGTGATTTCTTGTCAGCCTCAATGGAGGCAACTATCTCTAACACATCAATCATCGAATAATTCAGGTTCGTTACTCTTTTTTACTTGTATGCCAGCAATCTCCCGAATAGTGAACTCTATTCTTGGGCGTACAGGGTCAACAAACTTTTCCGCGACAATCTTTACACACCATCTATCATTGTCAATAGCTTTACATGACTGCAAACAGTCAAGAGTTCCTTTGAGGATATTGTCAAGGTCCTGACGCTGATTGGGCAGATATACATCAAGATACAACTCGAAGTAGTTCTTAATATTCTTGTTTCGGTACGCCCCGCACTGCAAGAAGAAATCCCTTTCGTACTTCTTCATCGCATCCGTCTTAGCCAATGAACCATGTCCCTTTATCGTTATGATTCTGTACATGTTTGACTTGGATGGAGGAACCCCGTAAATTACTTGTTCATGCTTCATTTTTTTTATTTCTTTATTGGTAGATACACCTAATTTGTCATACCCTTGCGAGTGAATTATGCTGTATATCACCTATTTTTCAAAGGTAGATACACCCTGCATCGAGATTTTTTAATTTTTGCTTTTGCTGTATATTACCTAATTATTTAATGTAGATACACCTATCTGACATTCCTTTCTATCTGCAATGCGGTTATGCTGTATATCACCTAATTATTTAAGGTAGATACACCTGATATTGTAACTTTTTGCTGTATATTACCTAATTATTTAGGTAGATACACCCTAACTATCTCACAGAGGCTGATGAAATGCGCTGTATATTACCTAATTATTTAGGTAGATACACCATATCTTCGCTAATTACCTGATACCTACCATGTTAAGGTGATTCGCCGAGTGATTAAATCCTCAGCATAAGGACGTACAGCCGCCCCGATTATCTTTTTTATTTCTCTACTTCCAACTTGATTCCAACCTTCTTACACTTGTATTCAATCTTCTCCTTGAAACCGAAGTAAGTCCAGTTGCGCAGAACAAACGGCTCACCATTCTGGTTATCGTCCTTGGCCTTATCCTCACGATGTGTCTGGTTCATCAGAACCAGCCTGCCACATTTGTGCTTGACAGCGAGGTCAACAAGCATCCGGGAATAGGTATGGAGCTTAGTGTCAACATAGTTGTTCTCCTTCTCATGCCAACGTTCTATTGACTGACATTTCTTCTTGCGCCCCTTACCGCCAACTGAATAGCGGTTGTTTATCTGGCATCTGCGTACAGCATCTTGAATCTGCCTGCGACGGTAGTTGAACTCTTCCTTTGTCCCGATTTCAAACCACTTGTAGCCGCTATCGTAATCCTTTGCAGCACGGACATCGCAGGTACATATAATAGGATTCATTACACCAAGATAGGCATACATTGCCTTCTTATCGTCAAGCTTCACCTCTATGGTCGGTATGTCTACACAAAACAGAAGATATACTTTCTTTCCGTCAATCTTGATGGATGAAGTACACATCTTGTACTCACCATTGATAACACGCTCGACTATCAGCCTGTTACCGCTCCTGTCACGCCCAAAACGCATTTGGAACGGAATACCAGCAAGCGAGAAGAAACACCCTTCTGCCTTGTTCCCCTCCCCATTCTCGTATTCGGCAAAACTCAGATTCTTGAAAGATCTTCTCTGGTATGGGATAGGGAGCGAGTTTTTATAACTCCTGAGCGCATTCTTATACAATCCCTTCTTCCTGTCCTCAGTATAGTTTTTCGTGACGTACTGCGCAAGGTTTGCGAGCATATCCATGATACCAGACATCCTGTCTTTATATAGGTATGACATGATGGTATATGCAGCATTCTGTCTGCTTGCAGGAGTACCTTTTGTACCGATGTACTGGATAAGTTTCCTACTCTCTTCATCGAGGCATGGGATAAGGTTGTCAATGGCATAGAGCATCGACGTTGCCCTGTTCGCAGCCTCTTGCGCAACATTTCTGATGTCGTAAAGCTTTTGGTAATGTGCTTTACGGATTTCCTTGTCGCTCTCGCAGACAAAGACCTCTATTTTTCTTGTGATGACCATAGTGTAAGTGCTATATCTATTTTTAATGCATCAACACACAATTCTTTGCTATATCTACACAGATTTTTTAATGTATCTACAAGCTGCATCTAACTGTAGTAGTTTCCGAGTGAAATTTTCCTCAGAATAAGGTGGTACAGCCCACCCGAATATCTTTTTTCAAGATTCTGACTTGTTCTGCTTCATCTGCTCCAACTCAAACTCTTTCGCCTTCAACTCGAACTTCGCAGAATCAAGCAAGAGCCTGCTGCGGTTGTTCATCTGCTTTAACACTGAGACACTGAGCTTACCACGCTCAATCTCAATTTCCTGCTTCTCATTTCTCTCTAACAGGGAGGACATATACTCCATTGGAGATTTCCCCATAATTTTTGAGTCAAACTCAAATTGTTTTTTGTTGATCAACTGCATACTACTTTCTTTTTTAAGAACACATACAACTTTTAAAGACCAGAAAGGAGGAAAGCTGTATACTACTTTATTTTTAGACAACTGTATACTACTTTATTAAAAAAATAGACATACAACTGTAGAAAGGAGGAAACCGTAGCTGTATACTACTTTGTTTTTAAGTAGACGTGCACCATGTAAAACATAAGTCCTTGATACTATGTCTATTAAAATAGTTTTCCGAGTGAAAAATCCTCAGATTAAGGCTGTACAGCCAGCCCGAATATGCTATATGTTACCTATATTTTGCTACCACATACACCACAAATTCGCATTAAGTATCAATAAGTTAGCTGCATGTTACCTCTATTATAATGTCACATACACCCTCATGCCAAAAGGTGTCGAATTCGACACCGCTGTATGTTTCCGCTGTATATTACCTTATTTGTATATCCACATACACCCACAGGGATAGAGTATGCAAGTGGCACACTGCTGTATATTACCTTATTTGTATATCCACATACACCTTATTCAGCATAAACTCTTGATGTTGTGATAATTAAGGCAACTTATCGAGTGGAAAAATCCCTCAATACAAGGCAGTACAGCCTGCCCGAATGCTATTTTATTGCATAATTTCCTTCATCAATTCACACACCTGTTCCATTTTTTCTCTCTTACCGTGACACCATGCGTCTGTACACCCCATCCAGCCTGCCTTGAAAGCATCGGCTATGGTTGCATCAGGATGTTCTCGCAACCATTCTTCCATCTTGTCCTTCATACATTATATATATTATATTATGGCCTGCTCCAGCGGGACGGGCATCGTCGTTAGACCCGTCCCGCACAAACATCTAAAAGTTTAATGGCCAATGAAAAGAAATCGTTTGAAAACCTCTCTGCCCTCGCGGGTGGAGAGGCGTAATAACAAAAAATGTTTGTAAAAAACCAGAAACCATGATCAATGCTTGTGGCAAGGAGGGAATCGAACCCTGCAATCTGGCGAAATGAAATGAAAGTAAGCGAAACCAGAACCACCATGCTTGCCGAATATGGAAACCTGCACTCAGACTGCTGGGTGCAGGCTATATGTCTACATTCATCATCGTACTCACATGTCACGGGAAGCCAAGACCGTGCCAACGCCAGCCGCACTATTGCCCATATTTTCTTACGATGAACTGATGTTCTTTTCAAATGGATAGACTCTGCCTATCCGTTACCACCCAGACGTAGTTCAGATACAGTCACGGATTGTTAGTCTATGTATCCTATCACCGCCACGGGGTGGATTTGTTTTTAAATTCCAATAAGCCAAAGAACGTTTTGCCATTATCGCTTAAAGCTACTATGGCTGTGGACATCAACAGTCCGTATAATCACCCCTGCTTTACCTTACGGAGTACAGGAGTAATATCGATTTCGTCTGCCACCGGAGACTTGCGCTTTACCCAGCGGACCAATCCTCTATCGGTGAACACCAGACGTTTGCCGACTTTTTCATGCGGAATCTCATCTATCTTCTGATAGATAGTGTTGACAGGTATCCCGGTAAACTCAGATGCCTCCTGAATACTCATGAACCTTGGCGGATACATCAGGTCAAGCAGCTCCTCATCCTCTTTCAAGGCTTTTACAAGGAACTCTGCCTGAAGCTTGGCTATCTTCCGCATTTCATAGTCGGTCATATTCTTCTTAGTTTTTACGAGTGCAGGTGATCGTTATTGTGTTCGTATCCTTGTCGATAGAACTCTCGAAAGAAGGTTTTGCACCATCTTCATCCTCTCGCCATGTATCCTTGGTGTAAGTTACCAAAGACATGCCCGAACGGCAAGCCTGATAATCAGGAAGGGCAACTTTCAGAATTCCCTTTGCCAAATTCTTAATATCCTCACTCGAAACTTTGTCTGAAGTCATAAATTCGTGTTAATTTGTTAAATTACCATATTTTTACTATCTTTTACCCCAAAAAGTTTGGAAATCCCGCATAAAAACACTATATTTGCATCGTCAAATGAAAGTTGCGTTTTGTCTAATTACTCAGACTTTACGCAGGATTCCGCACTTTGTTTGTTTAACTGAGTGCAAAGATAGTAATTAGTAACCAAACTAACAATTTTTATGGTTAAAATTTAAGGTTATTTTATGGTATTTTATTTTCATAAACAAATAAATGTTTACACCTATGATAAGTGAAAATGAGGGCATAATACAGAGAATCAGTCTGTTAGTCAAGGAATCTGGCATGAAAAAGAGCAGGTTCGCAATCGAGATGGGAATTAACGCATCCAACTTCGGAAAGAAGCTTGATGGAAAACTCGGATTCACGGATACCGACTTCAAACTTATCTCCAAGAAGACCAACGTCAGAATCGGCTGGCTACTGACTGGCGAGGGTCAGAAATTCAACGTCCCCGACGAATTCAAGATCAAGGCTGAACAGGAAATAGCAGACATGAGGAGACAGCAGGGCATCCCGCTCATCCCCACGTCGGCCATGGCAGGAGTCTTAAGCGGAGAGTCTGTAACAATCAACGAATGGGACATTGAAGACCGCTATCTTGTTCCCGTATTCAAGAAGTCAGACTTCTGTATCAGGGTCGAGGGAAAGTCAATGGAACCTCGCTATCAAACGGGTGACATCATCGCCTGTACTAACGTCCCTCTCACGGACATCTGGTTTCAGTGGGGAAAGGTATATGTCGTCAACACAAGGCAGGGAGTCCTGGTCAAGCATGTCGAGCAAGGTGCTGATAAAGAGCACATTAAGCTCATCAGCGACAATCCGGAATACAAGCCTTTCGAGATACCCACAACGGAGATTTTCGGCGTGGCAATAGTTAACGGACTTATAAGAATTGAATAAAAACGAAAGAGTAAAAGAAATGCTCAAAATAACGTAAATTGCTGAATATCAAGGTGTTAAATATATTGGTCATTCTACCGATATTCTACCTTGAAGAAAACGAACCCTATTCAGAAACCATTTAAAATAAAGTATTAACACAGGTTTAAGGGTGGACACCAACCGAATCACAAAAGATGGAAAATTTGAGGATTGTAAATCGCTGAAAATCAGTACATTGCAGAAACCTCAAATAAAAAGAACGAAATGGCGGTAGAATAAACTTATGGATATTTGTGAATATTTATGGTTATTTATATACATTATTCTACCAGTATTTAACAGGTTATTCTACCGCCACATTCTACCGTTCTACCATTCTACCTTCCGTTGATAAAAGTGACGATGTACCGCTCCAGACCTTAAAAAGAAGAAAAAAATGAAGTACCCAACAACCAGATTTGTTTTTGACCGAAAGAACATGGCTACGGAGAAAAAAGATGCACTCATCCAGGTCGAGGTGCTGCTTTCCCCGAAGAAGAAGTACATTACAACAGGAGTGAAGGTTTACAAAAGGCAATGGTCTCCCAAGGCACGCATCACGGGCAGGGATGATATGCTGACACTTAACGAGCGTATAGATGCAGTAAAGGGAGCCATAGACAACTACATCAACTCCCTTATCAAGTCAGGAAAGCCTTTCGATTGGTACGAGTTCGACCGCTTTCTTAACCGTGAGGAGACAAAGAAGGAAACTTTTATTGATTTCCTGTACAGACGCATAGGCGAGCGTACCGATATAAGGGAGTCTACGAAGAAGAACCACAGGAAACTTATTAACTCACTGTCTGACTTTGGCAAGATCCTGACCTTCAGTGACCTCAACCGCCCGAACATAAAAGCATACTACGAATGGCTATTGGGACATGAGATCGTCAAGATAGGCAGCGATGGCAGGGAATACACGACCCGTCTGTCCAATCAGACAGCATCGTCTTACATGAAGACTCTAAGGACATACATCCATGATGCTATCGTGCAAGAGAGAATTGACCACGATCCGTCTATAGGCATAAGGGTCAAGCGCGGAGAGTACAATCAGACAAAATGGCTGACGGTTGAGGAGATAAGGAAGATAGAGAACGTACAGCTCTCAAGCGGTTCCCTCGTGCGCGTGCGCGACCTTTTTATATTATGCTGCTACAGCGGACTGGCATTTGCAGATCTTATGGATTTCACCCCTGAGAAAATCACGAAGGAGAAGAACGGCATGATGCTGCACGGCAAGCGTGTTAAGACTGGTAACGATTATTATGTGCTTATTCTCCCGAAGGCAAAGGAGATTCTTGAGAAATACGGATATAACCTCCCCAGGTACACCAATCAGCAGTTCAACCACAGGTTAAAGGATGTAGCGAAAGAGGCAGGCATCGACAAGCCTATATCATCTCATTGGGCAAGGCGTTCCGCTGGTATGATGTTCCTCAACAATGGTATAAGAATCGAAACAGTGGCTAAGATTCTTGGTCATTCATCTACGAAGATTACCGAACAGGTCTATGCATCAATCCTGAGCAAGACGGTCGCTGACGAGATGAGTCAGCTGATTAAATAAAGAGAAGAGCGAGGAGAAATCCCCGCTCTTTTCCGTTATGCTCCAGTATGTCCGAATCCGCCTCCCCTGTCGGTCTCCATATCGAGGCTTTCCGTTCCAATCATCTGTATCGTAGGGATTTTCACTATACGCATCTGCGCAATACGTGTACCTGCAGGTATTATTGCCCTACGGAGCCATGACTTGTAATTGGATTTTACGATTACTCCCACACTACCTCTATAGTCTTCATCTACAAGGCCTATGAGGACATCAGCATCTACACGTTGTTCTCGGCTGAAAAATCCAAGAACCGCGAGCCAAAAACTTTTCACCATTGCTTGTACCATCATACCCTTGCAGGAAAAACCGCTACGGGGCTGTATTATAGCGGCATAGCCATGAGGCAATTCAATCTGAAACATCAAGTCTATCACCTGCCTGCCGTATCTCAACTCGACATTCTCCGGCACATACACATCGTAGGCAGCTGCATGTGAAGAACCTTTAGTCGGCATTATACCACCGTTAAGCTTGATTTTTACAAGCCCATCAATACTAATCAAAGTACTTTTTGTAATCTTTCCCATACAATTCACAAATTACTGAAAATTTTAATATACCTAATAGCAAAATCTATTGCCTTGCCGATTTCTACAGGAAGAGGCTTCTTGTATATCGCAGGATCATGCAAATCACGTCTGCACCTGTTCAACTGAGTAAGTACAGCCATATAGTGTCGCATATCCCTTTTGCTGACATACTTTACGGGAACGTCACACTTTTCATCACACTGTTTTACCTCAGCAAAGCGGTACGGACAACAGCCATATCCGTAGGTGTCTTCCGCATAGAACCAGCAGCACTCGCCGCAGAGCTTATCTTCCATATTCTTCATAATCTATTCTTTCTCCTTTTTTAATCTCACCTCCGCATTGAAAGCATTTTCTTGCACTTTCTCGACAGCCCAATCGAAATCAAGCACGTTGCTCTCGTCCTTGAAAACATCCTCTTTGCTTTCAAGCTCTGGTGCAATCAGTTTCATTACTCCCTTGTAGAATCCCAGGCTGTTCTCTTCATCCTCATCCTCGGTAAACGCATCCATACAGATAGAAAAGACACTTCCCCATCCTGAAGGATCGTTGGCAACGATAGTGATGACATTCTTCGTTGAGCCGATAAATGGCGATACACCTGTATACTTATGCTTATCGTAGTGGCTGTACCCCCAAGGCATTAGGATGTTGATAATCTCTTTCAGACGTTCCTCTGGTATGAGGTCTATCTGCTCTTTCTCTTTGTCAGGTAGTATGGCTTCCTTCGCCTCTGCCGATGTAAAATCTCTATCTTTCATATTTCTTCGTCTATTACTACTTCAAACGGTTTCATCTTCGGTGGCTCTGGTAAATCAGGGCACCTCTCAAAATGTTTGCACTTGAATACCTCGTGATACATCTCCCTGACTCGTTTGCCATGAACGCAGACGAATGGGAAATAGCCGTATGGCTGACCGCCGTAAATACAGTTTAAGCACAAACACTCCTTCTGATCACTCATAACTCTTTAGCTTTTCTTCAAGTTCCTTGCATTTGTCATGATAGTACTTTATCAGCACCATAGACGCGAAATTGTTCACTCCCATAGGTTCGTCGATGAGGGTAAGACAAGTTGCCATGTCTCTGTTGATGTCGTACAGCTGACCCTCGACAGGCTGCTTGGTGAAATCATCAAGCCTCTGCTTATGCAGACCCTCGATAGTCCGATAGACTATCCACCCTTTCCTCATCTCGTCCAAGACGATGTTCTGTAACTCTTCTTTAGCCATGTTTCAAAAAATTTTTATTGTCATAGATGTTGTCGATGACCTCATAGTCATACTTGACTGGAACTGTACATTGACCATCATTGTAAACGTCACTCTCCTCAAATCCCATACGCATCGTCACACCATTGTTCTCGGAGTGGATTCGGAAACAACCTATCTCGGAGTTGTAAACAACAACACCGTCAAACTTTAGACCAAACGTCAAATCGCGCTTACACACAATGTCGTTTTCAAATATCTTCACTCCGTTCTTGTCCGTCAGGCCAGTAAACTGCCCAAGCGTGTCTGTGTCGATTTCGTAATCATCCCATGACTTGCCGTCGGCAAACTCATCGGGGCAGACGAAGTGCGCCCCACGGTTCTGAAGATAGAACCCGTAGATCCATTCGTTGTTCTTGCGGTTGAACCCTCTGAATTTTATTTCCCTCATCTTATATCCAAATTCTTGTTAAATGTGTTACCTACGATACGGAATCCGCTGTATCTGCTTATGTTGAAAGCTCCGTTCTTGTATTCAACCGACGCGACATAGTAATTGTCTTTGAAATCATCTCCGACCTTACGGAATCCTACCATGTCTTTCTCGTAGATGTCCTGTCCAGACTCGTCCTTCAGACCTGTGCATATCCCGACGCTCTCTGGCACGACTTCATAGCCTCCGACCATGACCCTTGGCTCCAATCCTGTCTTAGTCACCTTCTGATTGTGTACCAAGTCGCCATAGACCCATCCTTTTTGGCCTGTGGCATCCCAGCCTCGAAAACGATATTCCATATCTAATCCTCCAATTTTTCAAGTTGATACCATTCTACATCCTCCTTGTCAAGTCCCCAGAAACCTCTGAGGAATTTTCTAATCTCACACTCACGCAGCCTTTCGTCCTTAATATGGTCGAACTGGTTGCTCAGATGATACTCTGGCGTCAGCAGATTCCCGTTGCCTCTCTCCTTAATTGTTGCCTTCCACGTTTCCATTATTTCTCAAGTTCTATTGTTATCTTGCACTTCACGGGACTGTCGGCGCATAGGAACGCCTTTATCGGTAGGTTGACTCCAAAGCATAGATCTCCTTCGTTCTCGCAAGAGAATTCATCGCTGTCGTCCACGGGCATCGCAGAGAAATAGAATATCTTTCCGTCATCCGTCTTTTCCTTGACGATATATCCGTCCAATGTCAATGTAGTCATATCCTTAATCAAATTTTATAGTCAGTGATTTGTCTTTAGCAAGCCTTGTGGCTCTTGCGTGTTCAGCCCGCATCTTAGCATCAAGGCCGTTGTGACAGAAGCAACAGAGCGCCATGAGGTTACTCGGATCGCAATTCTCTGGTGAGTCATCGTGAATGTGTGCGATTGTCAATACATGCTTGCACACTTTCCCGTCCTTTTTGCGGATATACTCGGAATGGTTCTCCACGCCGCACATCTCGCAGCGGTTGTTAGCCCTTTCAAGTATCTGCGCACGTATCTCCTTCCAGTTCTTCGGGTATCTGTCTTTGTTCTCTGGTCTTATCGGCATGTCCTAATCCTTTTTAGTCAAAAAATCCGCTATCACTATCAGCTCCTGCTGCGTCCGTACCATCAGCGACTCCATCCTGTGCTGGGCATTGGCAACGGCGGTATCGTCCTTGTTTGCCATTCCTCGCATCAAGTCTAGAATGCAATTGTCAATGTCCGCGTACAACTCGGCCATATCCTTCTTGATCTCATTACAAGACACATCGGTACGTCTCATGACCGCCAAAGGCTCCGTTCCAAGTTGTGTAGGGTTGTCAGAATCGACTCCGTGGAAACTTCTGTCACCATCAAGCCATATCTGATGCCTGATGACTGTATGCAAGGCAAAGAGGATGTCAGCCGTGTCATCATAGTGGATGCCATACATGGCATTTGCCCCCAATCCCCAATACTTAGCCTTTATCTTATTACACAACTCTTCCGTCTCGGCTCTCATGGCAGACCACCCGCCATTCCACTCCTTGTCCATCGAATTGCCTGTAGCCTCCTTGCAGCGTTTCTCCCACGCCTCCTCCATGAACTCCTGGTACGTCCAGTCCTGTCCGCAGATGATGCGGCTCAGTCTGTCGCAGGCATAACTCAGAAGCTTCGCCTGACGCTCGGTCAGCTCCAGCTGGTAGACGTGCTTATTCTCAGTTTTCTTCATACGTCCTTCTCTTCGGTTCAATCTTCTCGAAATGCTGGATTCTAACACGCTTGCGCTTCGGCTTCTCGGCAGCGGCCTTGCGGGCAAGCTTCTCCTGATGGCGACGCTCGTACTCCGCTGCTATCCTGCGACCCTCCTCCTTCTTCGCCTCCTTCTCCAGCTTCTTCTGCTCCTTCATCATCCTGTCAACGATACAGTTCTGCATCTTCTCGATAACGAACTCCACAGTCTCGCTCTCACGGATGAAGAAAGGCGCATAGGTGCGCTTTATCCTGTGGAAGATTTTG
>Ga0326511_10003310_pt1 | contig 12962 bp, 10 predicted proteins | sample 0_2496_0518_D_FD_203701 | JGI IMG/M metagenome (GOLD analysis project Ga0326511, IMG submission 203701) | Bovine rumen microbial communities from UC Davis, California, United States - 0_2496_0518 | ecosystem: Host-associated > Mammals > Digestive system > Stomach > Rumen | place: USA... | reverse complement strand
CTAAGACTGAGTTCACCGCCATTGGCCAGCATTACAGCGGTGACTCGCAGATGGGCTATCTCGAGGTGAAGGGCGAGGCCGGCCGGGACTTCGAAGCCGAGACCACGCTGCACCACCTGCGCCCCGGCCGCTACCGTGTTTCTGCCGTGGTGCGTGCCGCCGAGGCCGAACATTCCTTCGCCTACGTTTTCGCCAGGACGGGCGACACCGTGCGTGGCGACATGAGCGTCAAGGAGATTCCTGCCAAGGGCAACACCGGCGGCAACGTCTGGTTCTCGGCCCTCTGCCGCTTCGAGCAGCGTGCTGCTGACAAATCCGGTGTCTACGTCCTCGACATCAACAAGGCTACGGCCAACGGTGGGCTGGGCTACGGCTGGAATCGCATTTGGCTCGACGACGTCACAGTCTACGCCGATGGCGCGCTGACCTACGGCGTCACCACCCGTTCCACTCCCAATTACAACGGCAACTGGTTCTCTGCCTGCGACTTCACCGTAGAGCGCATCGGCGATTAGCCTCTGTCCAATTTTTAATTTATCTTAAATGTCACGTCGTTTGGCGTGACATTTTGTTTTCTTGCGTCTATATAGAGTAGAATGGCAAACGACGAACAGATACTCATTGAGCGCATACGCGGAGGCAGGACCTATGACCTTCCTCAGTATTCTTCGAGTATGTGCTTCAGATGCTCACTGCGTTCCTTCTTGGTGTTCTTGAGCCATTTCTTGGGAATAAGATATTTCAGCAATCCCAGCAGATTGCCGTTGGGATTGGCTGAAAGCAGCTGTGCATCGGTCTTATTCAGCCGCAATCCCTTGTTCAGTTCGGCCAGTGGATCCTTGCCCGTGGGCTTGCCCAGCACGGTGACCTCGTTCAGCAGCGTGCTGTTGGAGAAGAGTGCCACGCTGTCGCCCAGGTCGTTCAGATTGACCAGGTAGCTCACGTAGTTTATGTGCGAAAACAACAGCGTTTTGCAGTTCTCCGGCAACGTGAAGCGACCCAGCGAGTCGGTCACAATAGTGAAATCCTTGCCCTTGATGCTCACATTGGCAATGCCTCGTCCTGTGTCGCCATCGACGACGGTGCGTTGCTTTTGTGCTTTTGCAGTCAGGCTGGCTGCCAGCAGGCAGAGTGCCAAAACAATTTTTCGAATGGTCATGATGCAGAAGTAGAGTCGCTTTTATGGGTTCTTTGTTTTCTTCTTACGTGTTCTGAAAAGGTCGCCCAGGCCATTGAAGTCGCGTTTCATGATGAGGCCAATGCCCTGTGTGTTGAGCGACGAGTGGGTGAAGTAGCGGTCGTTGGTCTGGTTGTAGACCTTCAGGGCCAGGTTGCCGTTGGGGTAGAGCAGGTAGCGAATGTCGAAGTCGCCGATGAACGATGGGGTGGCTTGGGTGGCGTTGTCGCGATAGCCAAACTGGCCGTTGATGAGCAGGCGGTTGTTGAGCATGCGTCCGCTCACAAGTCCTTCATATTCGGCGTTGTGCCACCCTTCGTTTCCTGTTGAGATGTTGGCGCCGAAGTTCCACTGGTCGTTCTTGATGACTTGCGAGAGCACCTCGTTGATTTGCGTGGAGAGTGTGCCGGAAAGGAACGACTGCATGGCCAGTGACGTCTGGTCGTACTGCTGTTGCTGGGCGGCCGCGTTGTTGGTTCCCTGGGTGTAGAAACGGCCAATGCCCAGCAGATAGAGCACCTGCTGGTTGGTTTCCTGCTCGCTGGCAATGACGGATCGAATCATCTGTCGCTCTTCGCTGTTCACGGTGGGCAGGTCGAGGTCGAATTCCACTTGGGGTGCGGCGGCCTGCCCCAGGATGTTCATCAGACAGTTCACGCGGATGGTGTTGTTGGAGAACGAGTTGCCGATGTTCAGGTCGGACAGCGACACGCCGTTCACGGTGTAGATGGCCTGCAGCTGCAGGTTGGCGTCCATGGGGTTGCCGCCAAACACGATGGTGCCGCCTTCCTGAAAGGTGAAGTTCTTTTTGATGATGTTCTGAATGGTGATGTCGTAGGTGCCGGTGTTCACGGTGTAGGTGCCGAACATGTGGAAAGCGCCGTTGTTGTGGTAGGCGGTGCGAATGATGCCACTGCCGTAGAGTGTGATGTAGTCGCCCGTCCTGGGGTCCATGAGCAGCCGCACCTGGGCATCGGGCGTGGCATTGACGGTCAGGTTCATGTAGAGGTCGGAGGGCGTCTCGTCCCCTGCCTCGCCTGCCGCTTTGCTCTGGAATGGGGCGGGGGATGAGGCGTGCTGGGCCTTTTCCTTCCACGTGATGAACTCCTGCTGGCTGATGGCGTCGGCCGAGGCTGCATTATAAGTGAAGGTGCTTTGGGGCAGGGGCGTGGCGTTGCAGTTGATGACCACCTCGCCGGGGCGTCCGTGCAGGTCGGCTGTGGCCGAAACGAAGACGGTGCCATAGAAGCTGTTGTCGCCAAAGTCGCTGAAGTCGTAGGCCAGCAGCTGCTGGGTGCTGACGTCGAGGTCGAAGGTGAGGTTGGTCAGGCAGTCGTGGTGAATGCCGCCGCTCATGTAGGCTGTGTTGCCGTAGCGGTCTTTCAGCGGAATGCTGTGCAGCACGATGTCGTTGGGAATGAAGTCCACGGTGTCTTTTTCCAGTGTGTAGGTGGTGCCCAGGGCTGTCACGGTGGCCTGTCCGTCGACCACAAGCTGGCCCGTGAGGTTGATGGCGTCGAGCGGTCCGGCCAGTTTCACGGCGCCATGGGCCTGTCCGTTCATGTTGGAAAGGAAGGCGCTGGTGAAGGAGTTCATGAACTCGATAGAGGACCCACGGGCCTGGATGTCGAGGTCGATATAGTTGTGGGTGGGCGACACGTAGCCATGCACGGGAGTTTGTGACAGTGGGCCGTCGTCGGCCACGGCGTCGATGTCGATTCTTTCTTCTTTCTGGTTCCATGTGGCATGGGCATGGAGCGTGCCCATGCGTCCGTTTTCGAAGCGGAAATCGTTTACGCTCAGCTTTGTCCAGACCTCGGGTGTGCCGAAGAGCTGTGTCACGTGGGCCTGGCCTGTGGCTTCGCCGCTGAACTCTACGGAGTGGAAGTCGACAAGGTCGAGAATATAGGCCACTTCGATGCCCTGCAGGTCGACGGTGATGGTGTCGTGGGGGCTTGCTGAGGCAATGCCGTTGATGGTGAGGTGTTGCTGGCCGTGCTCCACGGAGAAGTGGTCGGCGGTGAGGTGCTTGTCGGAGTAGACGATGTCGCCCGGTGCCACGTCCCACTGTGCGCCTCCCAGAAGGATGTGCGAGGGCAACACGCGCAGATGGGCTTCGGGCTTGCCCTGCATGTTCTTGTAGAGCTGGGTGGTGGCGTTCAGCTGTCCGCTCATGGCGTGGTCGGTGCTGGGGGCGTTGTCGTTCCAGCTGAGGCGACTGCTCAGACTGTTTTCGGCTGCACGGGTGGCCAGGTGTACGTCCATCTTGCGGCCATTCTCCATGAGCTTGGCCAGCCTCACGTCGCACAGCATGGTGTCGGCGGGCGATGTGATGCTGATGTGGCCGTCGCGATAGGGTGTGTCGGCGTAGGTGAAGGCTGGGATGTGGCCTTCGACGTTGATGTTGTGGGTCAGGTCGTTGATGCTGCCTTGCAGGCTGAGGGGGCGTTCGAGCGTGAGCGGAATGCCAAAGATGTGGCGCAGCCACTGCGTGTTGCTGAGGCTGAGCTGAATGGCGAAGTTGTTGGTGGGGGCCTTGCGAATGGCGGGCAGGCCTGGCAGCGTGGGCAGCTTGGAGGCCACGTAGCTGACAAAGCTGAGGGGCAGCGTGTCCCAGTCGAACTGTCCCTTGAGCTGGGCTTCGCCCATGTCGCCGCTCAGCTTCAGGTAGTGAACGTCTTCGTCGTAGCCCGACTTCAGGTGTACGTTGTCCAGATGGAACGAGCCCAGCGAGTCGGTCATGACGAAATCGTCGAGGTCGATGGTGCCTTCTGCATCGTTCAGGTTGCTGGCCGTGATGTCGGCATCGACGATGGCGCTGAACGAGGCGTTGCCCCACTGGCTGCTGAGGTTCAGCTTTTGGGGCGACAGGTTGCGAATGTTGCCCGTGAGGCGCAGGGTGGTGGCCTGCGACGTGTTCTTCAAGATTTCGCCTTCCACGTGGGTCTGAATGTTGGGGTCGTCAATCTTCAGCTTGCCGGCAATGTGGCCTTGCTGGTAGTTGCCATCGAGCTCGATGTCGCGATATTCGTAGTTGTTGTAGTGCAGTTGCGAAATATGGCCCTTGGCCGCCAGCAGTTGCTTGTTGCCCGAAACGTCGATGGTGGTGGCCAGCATGCCGAAGGCTTCGTTGCCGAGAAGGCGTTGCAGGTCGATTCCGTCTGTGTCGATGTGGCCGTTGAAGTCGTTGTTGTGCGACAAGGTGAACTGCACGCTGACGTTGCCCACATCGGTGAGCAGGCGGCTGTTGGTGGCTATGTTGCCGTCGGCGTAGCCGTCGAAGCTGCCGTTGGCGTTCAGTTGGCCTATTCGTGAAATGGGTTCAGGTATGGCCTCGATGCTTTTCTGCAGGGCGCTCATGGCCTCGGCCGACAGCGTGAGGTCGTTCAGCTCAGCATGCCAAATGGGGTGGGGCTGGTCGAGAGCTTTTGCCCAGCCCTGCGCTCGCAGCGAAATGGTCTCTTCTGCATTCCTGATGCTGAGCCGTGGAATTTGGATGGACGTGGCCGTTCCCTCGATGTTGGCCCATAGCGAAATTGTTTCGCTTCTGTCCTTTAGTGCAGAAATGAAACAGCCTAATTCCGAGAGTGTTATGGATGATTTGCCAATGCTTCCCTTGTAGGCTAAGGTTTCTTTGATGCGTTGGTCGTCGTAGGTGGCCGAAAGGCTGTCGATGCAGAGCGATGAGTGTGGCAGCTGCAGTGTGAACTCTTCGAGCTTGGCCCTGCGTGTGCCGGCGTTGAGCAGGAACGAAAGGCGGTCTACGCTGAGTCTTGACCGTTCTTCGCTGAAGGCCAGGCGCTTCACGTTCACGTTGATGGAGTCGTCGGTGAGCGTTTTCAGGATGATGTGGGCGCTGATGTCCTTGGCATGCAGGTGATTGGGGTCGAACTGCTGGTGCATGATGGGGCAGTCGTGGCGATTGTAGGAAATGCTGGAGTGGCGCATGATGAACGACCCGATGCGCAAGTCGAGTGGGGTGTGGGTCGTGGTGTCGCTGGAAGCCAGCGAGTCAATCACGAACTGGAAGTTGGCGGGTGTGTTTGCATCGGTCTTGTAGAGCCAGGCATGGGTGCCAAACAGCTGGGCCGACGATATGCGCAGCTGGCCTTTGGTCAGTGGCAGCAAGTCGATGCGGGCCGAAAGACGACCAATGTGCAGCATTTTTTTGCCGTGCTGGTCATGAACCAGAACATTGTCGATGATGATGCGGTTCAGGAATCCCAGGTCTACCCGTTCTATGTCGACCTTGGTGCCCAGCTGCTGCGCCACAGCCTGTGCTGCCTTTTCGCCCAGGAATGTCTGCACGGCAGGCACGTGGGTGGCTCCCATGAGCATGGCATACAGAGCAATGAGGCTCCATATTGTCCAGCTCAGAATATGTTTGAATGCCTTCAATATGATAGTTCAAGTTTGCAAATGTCTTTGCATCTGTTTCTTTTCTTTTGCAAAATTACGATAAAAACTCGTGACAGAGCTATTTTTGCAAGGAAAAAGTCGGCTGGTTGCATAAATTTTATTAATTTTGCACTCGTTCAAAAGCGATTTTACTTTTTTTATTATTTAATATGGCAAATGTGATTAAGTTGCGTAAAGGCCTGGACATACGTCTTCAAGGACGGGCCGAGGAGCAAAAGATTCAGCTGAAGTCGAACGGGAGCTATGCTCTTGTGCCCGACGACTTCGAGGGAATCACTCCGAAGGTTGTGGTCAAGGAGGGCGATCATGTCAGGGCCGGGGATGCGCTGTTTGTGAACAAGCAGTATCCTGAAGTGAGTTTCGCTTCGCCAGTCAGTGGTAAGGTCACGGCTGTGGAGCGTGGCGAACGTAGAAAGGTGCTTTGTGTGAAGGTGGAAGCCGATGCAAAGCAGGAGTATGTGGATTTTGGAAAGAAAGATGTGGCAAAGATGGACGGCAAAGCCGTGGTCGAAGTGCTGCTTCAGGCTGGTATCTTTGGCTATATCAATCAGTTGCCTTATGCAGTCTCGACAACCCCATCGACGATGCCTAAGGCAATTTTTGTTTCTGCCCTGCGCGACAAGCCGCTGGCTTGCAACTTCGACTATGAGGTGAAGGGACAGGAGCAGGACTTCGTGACGGGAGTGCAGGCACTGGCAAAGATTGCCAAGACCTATGTGGGCATTGGTAAACTTTCGTCGCTCGATGCCCAGCTTTCAGCACTCAGCAATGTTGAGGTGAACGTGTTCGATGGTCCCTGTCCTGCTGGCAATGTGGGCGTGCAGGTGAATCATCTTGACCCAGTGAACAAGGGCGAGGTGGTGTGGACCATTGGCGATCCCACGGTGGTGCTTTTCATTGGTCGGCTGCTGAACACGGGCAAGGTGGACTTGCGTCGCACGGTGGCCCTGTGTGGCAGCGAAGTGAAGAAGCCCGTGCATGTCGACATGCTGGTGGGCGAAGAGCTGTCGACGTTGTTGTCGAACAGCTATGATGCAGCACACCACGTGCGCATCATCAATGGCAATGTGCTCACGGGACGCCAGACGTCGAAAGACGGTTTCCTGGGGGCTCACAGTTCGGAAGTGACGGTGATTCCCGAAGGCGACGATGCCGACGAAATGCTGGGATGGATTATGCCGCGCCTGAATCAGTTCTCGGTGAACCGCAGCTATTTCTCATGGCTTTGCGGCAAGAAGGAGTTCCAGGCCGATGCACGCATCAAGGGTGGCGAGCGCCATATCATCATGAGTGGCGAATACGACAAGGTGCTGCCCATGGACATCTATGGCGAATATCTGATCAAGGCCATCATCACGGGCGACATCGATCGTCAGGAGCAGCTGGGCATCTACGAAATATCGCCCGAAGACTTTGCCCTGGCCGAGTTTGTCGACAGTTCCAAACTGGAGTTGCAGCGCATCGTGCGTGAGGGCCTGAACATCCTGCGCAAGGAAAATGCCTAAAATAAATTGTAAATTCTAATCGTAAACATGTAAATTACATTTATGAAAGCATTAAGAAATTATCTCAATAAGGTGAAGCCCAACTTCGAGGAAGGTGGCAAGCTGCATGCTTTTCGCTCGCTGTTCGATGGCTTCGAGACGTTCCTCTACGTGCCCAACGACACGGCCAGGACGGGCGTCCACATTCACGACGCCATCGACTCGAAGCGCATCATGAGCATGGTGGTGTTGGCACTGATGCCGGCCATGCTGTTCGGCATGTACAACGTGGGCTATCAGAACTACCTGGCCGCAGGCACGCTGGCTCAGGCTTCGTTCTTCGAACTGTTCTTCTTTGGCTTCCTGGCCGTTCTGCCCAAAATTCTTGTGAGCTACATTGTGGGTCTGGGCATCGAGTTTGCCTGGGCACAGTGGAAAGGCGAGGAAATTCAGGAGGGATTCCTGGTGAGTGGCATTCTCATTCCGCTGATCATCCCCGTGAACTGTCCGTTGTGGATCTTGGCTATTGCCGTTGCCTTTGCCGTGATTATCGGCAAGGAAATATTCGGTGGCACGGGCATGAACATCTTCAATCCCGCACTGCTCTGCCGTGCTTTTCTGTTCTTTGCCTATCCCACCAAGATGAGTGGTGACCAGGTATGGGTGGCCAATGACTCTATCTTTGGTCTGGGCAACACACTGCCCGACGGCTTCACCATGGCAACTCCGCTCGGACAGATTGGCCAGGGCGCTGAGGTCACGGCTTCGCTCAACGACATGATCATAGGTTTCATTCCTGGTTCTATTGGCGAAACGAGCGTCATTGCCATCGCCTTGGGTGCATTGCTGCTGCTCTGGACGGGCATTGCCTCGTGGAAAACAATGCTGAGCGTCTTCGTGGGTGGCGGCTTGATGGCCTGCTGCTTCGAGAGTCTGGGCATGACGCCCATTGCCTGGTATGAGCACTTGGTGCTGGGTGGCTTCTGCTTTGGTGCTGTGTTCATGGCCACCGATCCCGTTACTTCATGCCGTACCGAATGTGGCAAATGGATCTATGGCTTCATCATTGGTGCCATGGCCGTCATCATCCGTGTGATGAACCCCGGCTATCCCGAAGGCATGATGCTGGCCATCCTGCTCATGAACATGTTTGCTCCCACCATCGACCACTTTGTGGTGGAGCGTAATATTTCGAAACGAATGAAGAGAGGAGGTACGAAATGAAACTAAATACTAATTCGAACACGTACATTATTATATATAGTGCGGTTCTTGTGGTTGTTGTGGCCTTCCTGCTGGCTTTCATTTTCAAGGCATTGAAGCCCATGCAGGATGCCAATGTGGCCCTTGACATCAAGAAACAGATTCTCTATTCGCTCAACATTCGCGACCTTGACGGCGCTGAGGCCGAGGCCAAGTATGCCGAGGTGGTGAAGTCGGAAGTGGAGAAAGACGGCATAAAATACTATGGATGCGAGCTTGATGGTCAGACAAAGTATGTGTTCCCGCTCAAGGGCATGGGACTTTGGGGTGGCATCAGCGGCTTTGTTTCTGTGGATGATGATTTGAACACCATCTATGGTGCTTACTTCAATCATGAGAGCGAGACTGCCGGACTGGGTGCCGAAATCAAGGACTCGCAGGCATGGCAGGAGAAATTCCAGGGCAAGAAAATCCTCAGCGACAATGGCGATGCTGCCATTGCCGTGGTGAAGAAAGTTGAGAATGCAGCCTCGGAAGTTGACTGCGTGACGGGTGCAACGCTCACCTCCAACGGCGTCAGCGAGATGCTGCGCGACGGGCTGGTTCGCGGTGTGAAGCTCTTGCAGGCAGCAGCACCGGACGCCGATGCTATTGAAGAATAAATTGTCAAATCGTAAATTGTCAAATTGTAAAATTACTATGGCATTATTCAGTAAACAAAACAAAGAGGTGTTCTGCAATCCGCTGAACCTCGACAACCCGATACTTGTTCAGGTGCTGGGCATCTGCTCGGCCTTGGCCGTTACCTCGCAGCTGAAGCCCGCTATTGTGATGGGCCTGGCCGTTACGGTGATTACGGCATTCTCGAACGTTATCATTTCTATTTTGCGCAACACCATTCCTAACCGCATCCGCATCGTGGTGCAGCTGGTGGTGGTGGCAGCACTGGTGACCATTGTGAGCCAGATTCTGAAGGCTTACGTTTATGATGTGAGTGTGCAGCTCTCGGTTTATGTGGGTCTGATTATCACCAACTGCATTCTGATGGGCCGACTGGAAGCCTTCGCCATGATGAACAAGCCTTGGCCGTCGTTCCTCGACGGTGTGGGCAATGGCTTGGGCTATGCGCTCATTCTTGTGGTGGTGGGTGCCGTGCGCGAATTGCTGGGCCGTGGCTCTCTGCTGGGCTTCCAGATCATTCCCGACGCCTGCTACGACTGGGGTTATATTAATAATGGTATGATGACCATGCCAGCCATGGCGCTCATCCTTGTGGGAATTGTGATTTGGGTACATCGTGCATATTTTTATAAGGAGAAGTAATTATGGAACATATCATCAGTTTGTTTTTCCGGTCGATTTTTGTCGACAACATGATATTCGCCTTCTTCCTGGGCATGTGCTCCTATCTGGCCGTGTCGAAGACGGTGAAGACATCACTTGGATTGGGACTTGCCGTGACCTTTGTGCTCACGGTCACTGTTCCTGTGAACTACCTGCTGCAGACCAAGGTGCTGGGCGACGGTTGCCTGGTTGAAGGCGTCGATCTGAGCTACCTGTCGTTCATCCTGTTCATTGGCGTAATTGCCGGCATGGTGCAGCTCGTTGAAATGACGGTCGAAAAATATTCGCCTTCGCTCTATGCAGCCCTGGGCATCTTCCTGCCTCTGATTGCAGTGAACTGTGCCATCATGGGTGCCTCGCTCTTCATGCAGCAGCGCATTCTGCTCGATCCCACCAACACGCAGGCCATCACCTCCGTGTGGGATGCCGTTGTCTACGGCTTCGGTTCGGGCATTGGCTGGACGCTGGCCATTGTTTCGCTGGGCGCCATTCGTGAGAAGATGCAGTATTGCGACGTGCCCCGTCCGCTTCAGGGACTCGGAATTACGTTTATTGTTGTGGGCCTCATGGCAATGGCTATGATGTGCTTCAGTGGACTTAACATTTAATAAGGAATATGACACAGTTTATAGCTTATAGCATTGGAGTGTTCCTCGTTGTAATACTTCTTTTGGTTGTAATCCTGCTGGTGGCAAAGAAATATCTTTCGCCCAGCGGAAACGTGAATATTGAAATCAATGGACAGAACACCATCAACGTGCCGCAGGGCAACTCGCTGATGTCTACCCTCAATGAGAACGGCATCTTCCTGCCTTCGGCATGCGGCGGAAAGGCTTCTTGCGGACAGTGCAAGGTGCAGGTGCTCGAAGGTGGCGGTGAGATTCTGGACTCGGAGAAGCCCCACTTCACGCGCAAGGAAATCAAGGCCGGCTGGCGACTGGGTTGCCAGTGCAAGGTGAAGGGCGATTTGAAGATACACGTAGACGAAAGCATCCTGGGCGTGAAGGAGTATGAGTGTACGGTCATTTCGAACAAGAACGTGGCCACCTTCATCAAGGAGTTCAAGGTGCAGCTGCCTGCCGGCGCCCACATGGACTTCCTGCCTGGCTCTTATGCCCAGATCAAGATACCTGCCTTCGACTGCATCGACTACGACAAGGACTTTGACAAGAGCCTCATTGGTGCCGAGTACCTGCCTTCATGGGAAAAGTTCAATATGTTCCCTCTGAAGTGCAAGAACCCCGAACCCACCATCCGAGCCTACTCGATGGCCAACTATCCTGCCGAAGGCGACGTGTTCATGCTCACCGTGCGCATTGCCACGCCTCCTTTCAAGGCCGACAAGAGCGGCTTCATGGAGGTGAACCCCGGTATTGCCTCGTCTTACATTTTCTCGCTGAAGCCAGGCGACAAGGTCATCATGAGTGGCCCTTACGGCGACTTCCATCCCCACTTCGACTCGAAGAAAGAGATGATTTGGGTGGGCGGTGGTGCCGGTATGGCTCCGCTTCGTGCCCAGATCATGCACATGACCAAGACGCTGCACACCACCGATCGCGAGATGCACTACTTCTACGGTGCCCGTGCCCTGAACGAAGTGTTCTATCTCGACGACTTCCTTGGTCTGGAGAAGGAGTACCCCAACTTCCATTTCCACTTGGCTCTCGACCGTCCCGATCCCGCTGCCGACGCAGCAGGCGTGAAGTACACGCCGGGCTTTGTGCATCAGGTGATGCTGAACACCTACCTGAAGGACCACGAAGCTCCCGAAGACATTGAGTACTACATGTGCGGTCCTGGCCCCATGTCGAAGGCTGTGGTGTCCATGCTCGACTCGCTTGGCGTGGATCCAGAGTCAATCATGTACGATAACTTTGGTGGCTAACACCTTCTTTCAATAGAGGCAGGAACGGTCATTGCTTACTGACGCGTTCCTGCCTCTTCTCAAACCAACGGTCCGCTTGCAGGACTTTTCCTTTCAATTGCTTAACTAGATTTTTCGTGTTGATGATGAAAACGGTTCACATAGCCATCTTTGCCTCGGGCAGTGGTTCCAATTGCGAGAACATCATTCGTTATTTCCTGTCGTCTTCTTCTGTTCAGACGAGCCTGGTGGTGAGCAACAAAGCCGATGCCTTTGCCTTGGTGCGTGCCCAGCGTCTGGGCGTTCCCACGGCTGTGGTTCCCAAAAGCGACTTGGCCGATGCCGCCAAAGTGCTGCCATTGCTGGCGGAACATCAGGTAGATTTCATTGTGTTGGCAGGCTTTCTTCCGCTTGTGCCCGACTATCTTCTGCAGGCATTTCCGCGCCGAATCATCAACATTCATCCCTCGTTGCTTCCAAAGTATGGCGGCAAGGGCATGTGGGGGCACCATGTGCATGAAGCCGTGAAGGCCGCCGGCGATGCCGAAACAGGCATGACGGTGCACTATGTGACGCCCGTTTGCGACGGTGGCGACATCATTGCCCAGTTCAGGGTTGCTGTGCTGCCTTCAGACACGGCCGAAGAAATAGCCGAGAAAGAGCATCAGTTGGAGATGGCTCATTTCCCGGCCGTTATTCAGCAGGTCATTGCCGAAGCATTTCAGTAGGCTCCCAAAAGCATTTTTCAGCTCACAGCGCCTCGTCGTCGGGGCGTTGCGGCCTTCTGCTCAGCTTGGGCAGATGCTTTTTCTGCCGCAGGTAGTCGGCCTTTCGGGCTTCGTAGTCCTGCTGGTGTTTTTCCAGAAATCCGTCGGCCATGCTGCGTTATTCCTTGAATTTTGCGTAAACAATATTAAGGTCGATGCCATTGTTGGCACCTCCCACCAGTCGTGTGCTGGTGAGCGACATGTCGTGTTCCACGTTGGTGGGCGTGGTGCTGGTCGACGTGGTCTTGTAGGTGATGGGCACCAGAACCACTTTGTTCCAGTCGGGGTGACTGCTTGCCCAGTTTGGATCCTTGGCCATGCCCTCGCTGTACATTCTCCACAAAGCCGAAATCAGGCTCGAAATGTTGCTGAAGGTATAAGTGTTGTAGCTCGAGTTGTAGGCCGTGTAGAACGCCGTCTTGCTGTCAGGCACTTTCTTGTTTTCGAAGAATGCTTTCAGACTGTCCTTCTGTAGCATCATGATGTTTCTGGGAGTGCCCAGCAGTCGTTTGTCGGTCGATTCGTTGTTCATTCGCTGGAAGGTTATTTTAGCAGCCAGCAGCGAGTCTTTTTCGTGTCCTTTCTTGATTTCCTCCACGGGTATGGTTACTTCGGTGAACAGTCCTGCCGGAGTTTTCAGGTAGGTGTGTTCGGTTTCGCTGGCCAGCTGTGCCATGGCCTTCTGATCGTTGGTAATCTTGATG
>Ga0326511_10003309_pt1 | contig 12965 bp, 11 predicted proteins | sample 0_2496_0518_D_FD_203701 | JGI IMG/M metagenome (GOLD analysis project Ga0326511, IMG submission 203701) | Bovine rumen microbial communities from UC Davis, California, United States - 0_2496_0518 | ecosystem: Host-associated > Mammals > Digestive system > Stomach > Rumen | place: USA... | reverse complement strand
TAAAATAAAACCATGAGAAAACTGACTATTTTTAATTCATACGACAACAAGCTAGAAGAATTCGTTCCTTTAAAAGAAGGAAAGGCCTCGATTTATGTCTGCGGCCCGACTGTTTATAGCTCTCCGCATATCGGCAACTTCCGTCCGGTTATCGTTTTTGACGTTCTCCGCCGCTTACTTATCTCCCTTGGCTATGACGTCACCTTCGTCTCTAATTACACCGACGTCGATGACAAGATTATCAAAAGAGCCAAAGAACTCGGCATCAGCGAGAAAGAGTTAACCGAGCAGGTCATCCCTGAATTCGCCTCGTTAGTCCAGTCCGTCGGCTCCATGCTTCCAGACATCACTCCGCGTCCAACGGTCTATATGCCTCAGATTATCTCCTACATCGATGATTTGATTAAGAATGGCTCCGCCTACGCGACCCCATCGGGAGACGTCTATTTCCGCATTTCTTCCGTCGATCAATACGGCCATCTCTCCGGCAACACCCCAGAGCAGCTTATGGCTGGTGCGAGAATCGAAAGCAGTGGCGAGAAAGAATCTCCATTAGACTTCGCTTTATGGAAAAAGACCGAGGAAGGTATCAAATGGAATACCCCTTGGTGCGATGGTAGACCAGGCTGGCATACCGAATGCTGCGTCATGATTAACTCCATCTTCAAAGACCAAGGCGGCTTGATTGATATCCATGGCGGTGGCTTCGATTTGAAGTTCCCGCACCATGAGAACGAAATCGCCCAGGCTAGAGCCCATAACCATAACCAGTTAGCCAAATACTGGATGCATAACGGCTTCATCAATATCAATAACGAGAAGATGTCCAAATCCTTGGGCAACGTCCTTCTCGCCAAAGATATCGTCAAACAATATGGCGGCATGCCGTTTAGGTTAATGCTCCTTAACGCCCATTACCGCGCGCCTGTCTCGTTTAGCGACGACACCATCCAGGAAGCCATGAAGAACGCCAATAAGCTTCAGAGCGTCTATAAACAGCTTGCTGTGGAATTACAGATGGCTGGCGTTGATCTTTCCGCCCTTAAGGCAACGAACGAAGATAAGTTCTTTGAAGCGATGTGCGAAGACCTCAACACCCCGAATGCTTTGGCGGTCGTTTACGAGGAAGCTAAGCTCGCGAATCAGGACTTAAGAGTCCGCCCGCTTCCGCTTGAAAAGCTCGGCGAGCACTTCGCCGCCCTTCGTGACTATTTCTTCACGCTTGGTTTAACATTTGCTTATCCAACATTATTAGAGGATGATAAAAGGCTCATGAGCGAATACCTCGCTCTCAAGAAGGAAAAGAAATTTGAGGAAAGCGACGTCCTCAGAAAGAAACTTATTGAGAAAGGCATTCTCTAGAGCAAGGAGGCTCTATGCACACAATCGACGAAATTATTATTCAGTGGTTTAACTCCGACTTCGGCACTAATTTCAGCGGCGGGATCTTCGGGAATATTCTTCTCGTGATCTTCTCCCTCCTATTGGCCGCTTTGTTTACTGGTTTCATCGGCATAGAGCGCGAAGTTCACGGCCATAGCGCCGGGCTACGCACCCATCTGCTTGTCGCCATCGGAAGCGCCCTCATCATGGTGATTTCGATTTATGGCTTCCGCATTTGGGATGCCGAATACCTTCCGCAGACTTCTCGTGATCCAGCCCGTTTGGCGGCTCAGGTCATCGCCGGCATCGGCTTCATCGGCGCAGGTACCATCGTTAAATCTGGCATTTCCGTCAGAGGTCTTACCACCGCGACGACTTTATGGATTTCCATGGCCATCGGCTTGGCTTGCGGCTCCGGCAATTTTGTCATCGCCGGCATCGCGACGATTGTGGCGGTTGTGGCTCTTATCTCCATGCGCCGCGTCGAACGCGCCGCCGCGAGGAAGCATCCGGTCCTAATCGTTGTCTTCCCAAGCGATAGACCGATCATCAAAGATTTATTGCTCACCGCCGAGCGTTATGGCATCACCTTCAGCGAGGAGTCCAGTGAGCTCCTTATTTATCAAGAAAAGAGCGCCGTCCGCTTGATGATGAGGCTTAGCGCCAATACACCAGCCTCCATCAGCGCCTTCGTGGAAGAAGCGCGTGTTAAGCTCCAACCGCTCGAGATTAAATTTCAGACCGAAAACTAAAACTTTGGCGCATCACCTAAGGGGAATTGATTTATGATTATTACTGGCAGAAATGCTATTCGCGAAGCTTTAAGGGCAGGGAATGTCAAATCCCTTTCCGTCCTTTCCCGTTTGGATAAGGACCCTGTCGTCAAAGAAGCCCGCGGATTGAATGTCCCGGTGAAGCTCGTTGATGATAATGAGTTAACCCGGATGGCCAAAAATTCCTCTCATCAGGGCTTTGTGGCCATCTCGAAGGATCTTGAGACGGTGACTTTGGATGAACTCATCCAGAGCGCCAAAAACACTACATATCCTCTTCTTTTGATGCTGGATGGCATTGAGGACCCGCAGAATTTGGGGGCGATTATTCGTACTGCCGATGCCTTGGGGGTCGATGGCGTCATCATCAAGAAGAGGGGCGAAGCGCCATTAAACGCCACGGTCAGCAAAGTCTCTACCGGCGCGGTGAATTGGGTCAAAGTTGCCTCGGTTGTTAACTTAACCCAAGCCATCAACACCCTGAAGGAAAAAGGCTATTGGATCGTCGCTAGCGATGGCGAAGCCAAGCAAGATTACGATGAGGTCGATTATAAGTCGCCAATCTGCTTGATTATCGGTAGCGAAGGATTCGGCATCTCTAAACTCGTCCTTAAAAACTCCGACTTTGTAGTCAAGATTCCAATGTGCGGACACGTCAATTCGCTCAACGCCTCCGTCTCCACGGCTATCCTGGCCGCGGAAATCCAAAGAAGCCGCAAATAAGCACCTCTGCCTCATAGGAGGTGCTTTTTATGTATGACCACGAAGCCTTGAAAGATGAGGAATTGCTTTTGTTATCGCGTTTAGGGGACCGGGAGGCTGAAACCGCCTTGATGGTCCGTTATTTCAGGAGGCGATATAGGCACGCCAAGCGAGCGGCCGATAATCTTTACCTCCGCTTCACTCCAGAGGACTTTGTAGCCGTTTATTTAGCTACTTTCACCCAAGCGGTGAATAGCTATCGCTTTGGCTTGAATAGGTTTCAGGCCTACTTTGAGCTTTGCCTTCAGAGAGACATGATTCGCGAAGCCAGGAAACCGGAGATTATCAACGCCTTGACTGCAGCGGTTACCTCATTTGATAAGAAAATCAACGAAGAGGAAGAAAGGTCTTTGACCCTGCACGACATTATCGCCGACGATACGCCGTCAAATGACCCAAGAGTCTATCTCGACTACGCGGAAACGCTGGACTCCTTCCATAAACTCCCTAGATACCTCAATAGCAATGGTTTGAAGCTCGTCAAGATGCGTTCTGACGGCTTCTCTTTAAAAGAATCATGCGCCAAGCTTCATCTCACTAGAGGTCAGGCCAGGAACATCATGCTTCATTTCCAACGTTTTATGGCGGAATGTAGAAGCCATCCTAAAAAGGCTCCGTATCATCTTTGAAAGCGTTGCCTGCATCGTGCTTCGTTTCGTAGAAGCACGAGCGCCTACTTCTTGACACCTACCATAGGTAGGCATTATTATTCCTACGCTGACAATTAGAATAGAGGTTATATGGGAAGGGAAAAGGTTTTTTTGATTTGCACTGAGTGCTTGAATCGCAACTACAGCGTGAGCAAGAGGAAAGACTCTGCCCAGCGCCTTGAACTCAACAAATATTGCCCGCACTGCAATAAGCACACGCTGCACAAGCAGGGTAAATAGGAGGCCACATCATGGCAGGACCAGTTAAATACGTTAAAGAAGTCGTCAAAGAAGGCAAACGCGTTCGTTGGCCGAAACGCGAACAGCTTATCCCCGCGATCGTCGTCGTCATTTCGATTTCGGTTTTCGCGGCTATCTTCCTCTCGTTAGAGGACTACACCGCTGGTAGCTTGATCCAGCAGATCAAGGCCGCATTCGGTAAATAAGGAGAAACAACAATGGCAGCAAATTTAGGCGAAAAGCAGTGGTACATTGTTACCACCTACTCCATGCATGAAGACAAGACCGCGGATAACCTCCGTAAACGTATTGTCTCCATGGGTATGGAAGACCTCATCCTCCGTGTCCTTGTCGCGGAAATCGATGTTCCGGTCCTTAAGGATGGCCTTCCAACCGGCAAGATGAAGAAGCATAACCTCTATCCAGGCTACATCTTCGTCGAAATGATCATGACCGACGAGTCTTGGTATATCGTCCGTAACACCCCGGGCGTCACTGGTATCGCTGGCTCCTCCGGCGGCGGTCAGAAGCCGACCCCAGTTTCTCGCGACGAGATCGAACCGGTCTTGAAGAGAATGAATATGATCGACAGCACCATGTACGAACGCTATCACGAAGGCGATCAGGTTAAGATTATCGGCGGCGCGCTTGAAGGCACCGAAGGTAAGATCATCTCCATCGATCGCGAATCTGGTGTTTGCCGTGTCGAAACCGTCTTCTTCGGCCGTGTCACCCCGGCTGATGTCGACTTCTCTGACATCGAGAAAATCTAATCATCAAGAAAATCGCCCTGACTTCGTAAAAAGAGTCAGGGTTTTCTTGACCCCTCGCGCACCTACTTTTAGGCGTCACGTCCCATTCTTGAATCCAGATTTTCGCTAATCAACTGTGCGACACGCCTGTTCCTTTCAGAACGTAAAAGGTCCTTTGAAGATAAGGTCTGTTTCAACTCTTCCCTTACCTCGGCATTTAGAGTTGGCGACTTCCTGGCATCGACGCCGTCGATGGAGACGCTCAGTAGGCCAAGTTCGAGCGAAAAGCTCAAGGAAGTGCCCTTATGGTCAATCACCAAGTGCGTCTCCGCGCCCAATCGGCAAAAGGAATATTTGCATTTATCACCTTTGAAACAAGGCCCCAATGAACGCCTGAGACCAGACCGGTAAGCCTCCCTTCAATTCTCGATAATTCGGGCAGCGGGAAAACCCGCATGATTCATTTATTCACCCATTCTATGAGTTTCGCCATCCCGGCGGATCTCAGCGTCCCATCGGAGTACGCGAATTGGTCCTCGGATTTGAGGAAGCCGCTATCAAGGGCGCAAATAATTTTTGGACACTGTCATAAATATCTGGCGCTGATAAACCTACACATTGCTTTACTCCCTATAAATAACTATACGGATAGTGCTAGGACGTATCACCTGCAAATAAAAATCAAAAAAAATCATTGAACTAAAAGAATTCCGTCGGTACAATCCGCCTTTGTCGTAAAACAAACTAGGATATTTAAGCAGACTGACATTTCTTTCGTTCAGCAAGGATGGACATCCGTTCCTGTTGTTTTCGCCATGCCCTTACGGGCAGCCGCATAGTCAAGGGGGGTTTCATGGATTACAGCAAACTGGCGACTTTCGATTTCCTTTTCAGCCTGGGGTACGTCACCCTGGCCGCGAGCGTTGTGACGCTCATAGTCACGGAGGTGGTCAAGGCCATACTCAAGTGGGCCAAGGTGCTCAACGGCGGCACGAACGCCGTCAGGAAGGACATCGTCCTCTCAAGGGCGGGCAGGGCCGTGGCCCTCATCGCCTACGCCTCGCTCTACGTGGCGGACGTGCTCCTCGTCAAGAGGGGGGAGCTCGTGTTCGACGAGGCGCTCCTCGCCTCGCTGCTGAGCGGAGGGGCGCTCACGCTATGCGTCTCGAAGGGCGTATACACCGGCCTCAGGCAGATGGCCAAGAGGAGGGGCGTGTTCGAGAAGCTCGAGGCGGCCGAGGAGGCCGTGGCCGGGCTCGAGAGGGAGATCAGGGAGTCCGGGCTCCAGACAAACGGGGCCGCGATTGCCGAGGCCATTCCGGAAGAAAAAGAAACAACCACGAAGAAATGGGTCATCAAGGGGGAATAGAGAGATGAAGAGGATCGTTTTGGGGCAGAAGGCGGCCGAGCCTTCTGGAAAAGAAAATGAGGGCGCGGAGGCCAATGTCTTCGAGATGAGGGGCTACAGGGCCGCCTTCTCGCGCGCCAAGGGCGACATGGTGTCGCTCGAGTCCGGCGGGGCCGGGATCAAGCTCAGGTACGCCGCGAAGGGCGCCGCGGACGTGGCCCCGCTCTTCGAAGGCGACGGGCGGACCGTCGTCTACGAGGGCGTCGAGGAGGGCGTCGACCTCAGGTACGAGCTGGAGGACAGGAGGCTCAAGGAGAGCCTCGTCATCAAGGGGAGGCGCGACGAGTACTCCTTCGGCTTCGAGGCGGAGATCGGCGGCCTGGAGCCGTCCTACAACGAGGGCGACAACACCCTCGAGCTCAAGGCGGGCGGCAGGGTCGCCTACAGGATCCAGGCGCCCTTCATGGTCGATTCGAACGGGGCCGAATCGAAAAAGTGCTCCTATGAGATAGAGGAGGCCCATGGCGGCAGGCTGGCCATCAAGCTCGTCTGCGACGCGGGGTGGATCAACGCCGATGAGAGGGCCTTCCCGGTAATCGTCGACCCGACGATCGAGATGCCAATCAGCTCCGCCTTGGCGAGGGCGTATCAGGGGAGCTCATACAACAACGCGCCTTCGGATGATGAGGTCTTCGTCGGATACAAGAACGAGGACGACAACCCGAAGTTCTATTCTTTCTCGGTTGATCTGGACTTTAGCTACCTTCCGGACGTAGGGCCGAACAAGAGGGCCTTCTTCGAGATGCCGGTGAACTACAACATGTTCAACGGAGACGAGGAGATCGTGGTAACGACCGGAGACGAGGTCGTCGGCGTGTTCAAGCAGAACGCGCTGCTAAGCGACGGCGTCATGAGAATTGACATCACCAAATATGTCGAGAACCAGAGCAGCATGACCCTCTACTTCGAGATGGCGTGCGACTATTCGCTCGGGCGCGCTAACAAGCCGTACTACAAGTCCATGACGCTGGAATCGGGCGTCCACAAGGCCAGCCTCAGGGTCAAAGACCAGGACGGAACGGAAAGAGCCAGGGTCGTCGTCGAGTCGAAGGAGGAGGGGGACGCCTGCGCGGAATACGACGCCGGCGTATCCGGCGTGACCTCCGTCAACATCCAGACCGGTAGGTTCTGGCACCGCGTGCCCGGACTCACGATAAGCGACGGGCCCCTCACGTTGGCCGTCGACCACCTATACGATTCAAAAGACAATTCGCAGAAGGCCTACGGCCGCGGCTGGAGGCCGACCGTCTCACGCCGCCTAAGAAAGGAAACGGAGAGCGACGGCAGAACAGTGAAGGTTACGTACACCGACGACGCCGGCCGCGACCACGTATTCACTGAGAGGTGGTTCTACCGCAGCGGAGGCGGTAAAACATACGTCAACCGCGACGACGTCACGCTATCCGAAGACAACGAGCTGGTCTGCAGGGGCAACAACGAGAAGGTCGAGTACGAGCTGACGAACGACGAGGGGTACAGCTACGTGTCTCTCGCGAGCCTCACCAACTACGACGCCCGCAAGGAGACGTACCGCTATTACATCAGGTACAACGGCTTCAAGAAGCCGGTTTTCCGCGATAAGACCAACTACCTCCAGTTCGTCTACGTCGAGGACGGTACGACCTATTACGTCGCCAATTCCAACGTCGAGTCGAGGAACGGCGAGTTCGTGACGAAGGTCAACGGCGAGGACAAGCACGTTTACCTTTCGAAGGAATACACCCGCGTCGTCTTCTCGGGCGATGGCGCGACGGCGACCATCTACTACGGAACGGATAAGAGGGCGAGCAACGTCAAACTGGAGCGCTACGCCGTGTACGAGAACGCCGACAGCGGACTCTACACCACGAGCGAGATCGAGAACCTCGAGTATGAGAAGAACCAGGCTAAGTACGCCCTCGGCGAGATAGACAGGGCCGTCACCAACGACAAGGCGAAGGAGTATTCCGTCCTTTCGTCTATTCACGGGGTCGACCTTGGCAAAGCGATTGCCGACTATAACTCCGATCCGAACGACGAGGATAATGCAGACAAAATCGCCGACGGCAAAGCGAAAATCGCGCTTTATTCAGAGTTCATCCACCTCGAGAACGAACTCATTTCGGCCTACGAGCAGCAGCTTAGCGCCGAGAGGAACGCGTACTTCGCGACGCGGAGCTTCAACGGCAAGATCAAGCAGCAAAAGGAGTCCGCGAACGACTACGTGGTCGAGAAGGACGGCAGTTTCGTGCTCTTCGACGGCTACGGCAGAATGGCCGGGCTCGCCGACGAGAAGGAGCACAAGATAGAGATCTCCTACGACGAGGACTCGAACATAAAGGAGATAAAATCCGAGGGCGAGCGGATCGTTTTCAACTACAACAACGATAACAAGCTCTCCTCCATGAGGAAGAGCAACGGCGACTACGCCAGGTTTTACTATGGCGGCGAATGCCTGCACGAGATCCACTGCAACGGCAGGAAGACCAAGATCGAGTACGACAGGGGCCTCGTGGTCTACTCGGACGTGAACGACGAGATCATCGTCGACAACGTGACGAGCAACACGATCAAGGTGAAGAAGTACGTGGAGCCGGGCACCATCGACGCGAAGAAGGAATTCGGCCTCATCGTCGACAGGACGCTGGTCCAGAACGACAAATACGAATATTCCTCCGATTACACGAAGACCAAGATCACGGACAGGATATACAACCGCGTGACGACGGTGGCTTTCGACCTTAACGGCGAGGTAGCCGAGCGCGTCGGGCCGGACGGGGCGCTCTACGCGAATTACCTCAAGGGCAAGCTGATTTCCTCCGCCGAGATCAAGAACGACCCGAATATCCTGTTCTCCAAGAGCTCGTTCTCCCTGAGCGGAAACGTCTATTCCCTCCCGAGCCAGGCCAAGAGGAAATACATGACGAAGACCAATGCGTATTGCCTCAAGGTCGTTTTGGGCGACCCTACCGGCGGGATCCCGACGAACCCGCTGATACTGGCCGTCTCCTACGCGAAAGGCGGCGAGACCTACAATTTCAAACAGTCCTTCTACAGCGAGGACAAGCGCACTTTGGTTTTGCCGTTCTTCATGAAGGGCGAGGTCTCTGGCCTGACAGCGAGCGTCACCGCCAACGTTGAGTCGTCGGTCGACGTCGCCTCCTACGTCGAGGACGTTTCCATCGTCGAGGCCGAGAAGGGCCTCCTTCAGGAATACGACGAGGAGGATCGCCTTTGGAAGATAAAGAACAACGACGGCAAAACGACTTATCTAGCGTTCGACGACAAACTACCGATCAAGGTCGAGTTCAAGGACTGGGACGGCAAAGCCGTGACGACCTGGTGCGAATACGACGACCAAGGCAGGCTCGTCCATTCAGTCGCCAGCGACGGCAATGTCGAGGACGCCCTCTACCTCGACGGCGGCAAGAGGGTCGAGAAGGCCTCCTACAACCTCAAGGACGCCTCCCTCGCCAGGAGGACGGTATCCGAATACGACGAGAAGACCGGAACCTACATCGAGAAAGGGGCGATCAAGGGCGCGGACGGCGAATACCCGGCCGCGAAGACCGTTTTCTATCCAGGTACAGTAATCGCTAAGACCTCAGCGGACCTAAGCGGTGGCAGAACCGAGTACGCGATCGACCCGAGGACCAAGAACGTGATGGCCTGGTCCAAGGACATCGGCGGAATCAGGAGCCACGTCAGCTATTCCTACAACCGCGACTTCCTGACCTCCGTCAAGAGCGACTCCATGGAGGTCGAGTACACCTACGACGGGAGGAGGAGGCTCAAGACCGCCAAGGTCAAAGGCCGCCAGAAGGAGGCCATTAAGAACACCTACAGGGACAACGTCACCATCGTCGACGGGGACGGCAAGAGCCACCCGCACGGCTCGTCCGTGAAGTCCGTCTTCGACGGCGCCTATGAGGCCACCAGCGAGATGGACGAGGACGGCAGGCTCATCAACCTCACCCAAATCGGGGCCGAGGGTTCCTTCGAATCCCATTACAACTACAATGACGGCGGGGACCTCTTGGGGTCGATCACGACGAGGAAAGGCGATGGGGCCCACACAGAAGAGACGGCGCGTGACTATGACTCCGCCGGGCGCGTCACCTCCCAGACCAAGATTGTCTCCGAGGAGAACGGGACGGGAGAGAAGAGCATCCTCTCCTTCCAATACGACGGCGACCTATTATCCAAGACTGAGCTCACAATCGATGGATTATCCATCCATTCCACAACATACAGCTATAACGATGAAAAGCTCCTTGAGAAGGAGTCCATCAACAAGGATTACGCCTGCGAATACCGCTACGACGCGCTCAAGAGGGAGGAGAGGAGCGACGTTCTTTTCGCGAACAAACTCTCCCTGGCGCGCTCCCTGTCCTACCTTCAGCAGGACGGGGCGACCCTCGACCTGATCGCCGAGGAGGCCATAAGGGTCTCGCTGCCGGACGGCGGCCTAATGGAGGAGAGGCGCGCCTACTCCTACGACGTGCAGGGCAGGATAACGGAAATCGCCGTGGACGATAAGAAGGCGAGCTACTCCTACGATGGGCTCGGCAGGCTCGTCAAGGAGAGGAATGAAACCCTCGGCATGGAAATCAGCTACTCCTACGACAGGCTGGGGAACATGCTGTCCAAGCGCACCTACGCCCTCGATAGCGGCTTCCTCAAATCCGAGGACCAGCTCACGTACTCCGACGACGCGGCGCACGCCCTTTCGTCGTGGAACGGCAAGCGGGTCGAGAGCGACGCTTTGGGCAGGATCACCTCGCTTGACGGGGTATCCTTCTCATGGAACTCCGACGGCACGCTCGCGTTCGCCAAGGACGCGTCGGCCGGGAAGACCGAGTACCTCTACGACTCGAACGGCATCAGGCGCCTAAAGAGGCTCCCTTCCGGCGAGGAGGTCAGGTACGTCACCGACGGCTCGAGGATCCTCTCGGAGTCCCGCGGCGGCAAGCGGATCGACTACGTATACGCCAAGGACGGCCTCATGGGCTTCTACTATGCCGGCGAGCCATACCTCTACGAGCGGGGCGCCCAGGGCGACATCATCAGGGTCTACGACAGATCCGGGTCGGTCGCGGCCGAGTACGCCTACGACGCGTACGGCAACTGCGAGGTCCTCGCCGACGTCGGCGGGATCGCCTCGCTAAACCCTTTCCGCTACAGGGGGTATTACTTCGACGCCGAGACCGGTCTATACTATTTAAACGCCAGGTACTACGACCCGAGGCTCGGGAGGTTCCTCTCGCCGGACTCCCTCTCCTACCTCGACCCGTCGAGCGCGGCGGGCACGAACCTATTTGCCTACTGCCAGTGCGACCCGGTGAACAACGTGGACCCGAGCGGGCACATGCCGGATTGGGCAAAATGGCTGATCGGTGGCCTTGTGATACTCGGGTTGGGTGTGGCAACGTTTTTCACAGGCGGTGCCGCTGGCGTGATTCTTGGTGCGGCTTTCTACGGCGCCGTAACTGGAGCTGTTAGTGGAGCTGTGGTAAGTGGACTCGTGCAAGGTTTCATGTCGCTTGCGGCAGGATCCGATTTTTGGGATGGATTTTCACACGGAGCAGCAGATGGCTTTATGTGGGGCGCTATAATAGGCGGTGCAACATCCGCGGCTACTGCCGGCATAAACATAGCTACCGGCGGCGTTAAAATTATAGGGAGTGCACAAAAAACTGGATACTTGTTTCATAGGTTCACAAGCAATGTTCAAGCCGGTAAGTTTGCCTTACAGGTTGGTAAATATTCTACAATATCTCTTAATCGTTCTCTCAAAAGTACTGGCTTGGAAGGTGGGCTCAGGCCTGATGTGTTGGCTATCGGTTCACACGGCGCGAAAGTTATTGAAGTTGTTAGCGGCACCCAAACCATTTTTGACCAGACTTTGAAAATCCAACGCATGGCGTCCATGAATCCAGAGTTGGTTGGGATAGCGGTTGATTGGCTTTTAGGAGGATGGTTTTATTTATGAATGATGGAAATAATTGCATCATCAAATGCCTAACGGACATTTTACGGAAGAGGTCGCAGGTGCGAGGATGCCTTAAGTGCGACTGCGGCTGCGACCATTTCTTCCTCTATAAACGGAAAAAGACCGTAGAGGAAAGAAGCGAAGAGGAAAGAGCCTCCATGAAGCTCCGCAGCGACTATTGGCCGTTCGGCCCGGTCATAGCAAGAGACAAAGACGGCGTGCCTATCGTAAGGAAAGAATTCCTTTGGCTCAAATGGAAGGTAAGGCCGTTATCTGACTACGCACCGGCCGTCTTAAGCTTCCAATATGTGGCTGCTAAATGCGAGAAATGCGGAAAGGAAATCGTCTTGTTCGACGGGCGGCAATATGCCGCTCTCCCCGACGGGACGCAAACCAAGTACGGAGAGCTCGGTGCCGTCAGGTGGGACAAGAAGCCATCGGCGGTGGAATGCATACTTGATTTCAATGAAGGCGAAGGGGCCACGAGCGAATTTGACAGGATCAGGGTCTATAAGGTCGCAGGCGGTAAAAAATCGTTATTCTTCGACCATGAAACATGATTGTTCGAAGGGATTTGCGACGTAATTACTTAAAAAATTTGGACTGGAAGCCCATCGACGCAAATCATGGCTTTCTCCTTCTATGCTATGAGCGCCTTTAAGAGAAACCTTTTAATGGAATGACCATCAAAAAAAGCCAGGAAATCCTGGCTTTTGCTATTTTCGCCTTAGTTATTTGGCGATGATGACGAGGTTTTTGATCAATGGATTGTAGGAATCAATTCTCTTAAGAGTGATGGTGTTTGGACCGTTTTGGATGTTGACAGCGCCGACTTTGACTTCAGCTCTGCCGGAATAGGACGAGCCTAAGCCGGTATCGGTTCCGTTAGCATACATATCAGAGTATTTGAGGTCCCTGGTCCAACTGAAGTCGACGGCGGTGCCGTTGACCTTGAGCTCGAAGTTTCCGTTGGTGTTAGAAGCGGTCTTCACGGAGTAGAAGTTGTTGTTCTTGTTGCTGTCCCAG
>Ga0326511_10003307_pt1 | contig 12973 bp, 15 predicted proteins | sample 0_2496_0518_D_FD_203701 | JGI IMG/M metagenome (GOLD analysis project Ga0326511, IMG submission 203701) | Bovine rumen microbial communities from UC Davis, California, United States - 0_2496_0518 | ecosystem: Host-associated > Mammals > Digestive system > Stomach > Rumen | place: USA... | reverse complement strand
CGGGCCGGTCTCACCCTGTATGCCCTGTTCCCCGGCAGGGATACCAAACTCCAGCGTCACGACGCCCGTCTCCGGGTCGACGGCCTTTGTCACCGTCGCGTCCGAACCGGGAGCCAGGGTCACCGCATCGACGCCCATGTCCTGCACCGCCTCAGAGGCCGCCTCGGCGTCATCGGCAGCGGCAACCGCTTCGTCCTTCAGCGCGGCAAACTCTATCTGCCAGCTCTCCCAGGGTTCCGGGGCCTCCCCGCTGCCGTCCAGCGCGGGCAGCACCTTCGTCATGTAGACCGCAGATTTCGCCACCGTGCCGTTCGCCAGCATGATCAGCTCGCAGCGGCCTACGCCCTCCTTGCTCAGGTCGGTGTCGCTCACCACCCACAGCACCGTGCTGCCGCTCACGCTTACCCCGGCCACGGGGTAGGCGTCCGTGTCGCCGCAGCGCTGGTTCAGTAGCGTGATCTGCCCATCTGGGTATTCGCTCAGCCATGCGTACACGTCAAACTGCGCCTGTGTGTAGTCGTTCTCCCCCAGACGGCCCAGCACGTTGATGCCGCTGGTGTTCATGGTCAGTATGTTCATGGGTCATCCCTCCTACAGACTGGTGCGGATGCAAAGGACCATACAACCCAGGCTTCCGGTGTGTGCGCTGCTGTCGATGTTGCGCACGCTGTATTCGATGGTGTCGGTGCTGTCGACTGCCAGGCGCAGACGGTAGACATTAAAAGTGCCCTGACCCATGCTATAGCCTACAATGCCGACAGCCGTCCAGCCCGTGCCAATGTCGCTGGATGTGATGGTATAGGTATCGGTCTTATTGCTGTTCGCTGCAATACTCACGCTCGAGAATAGCGTAATTCGGACCACCTTCAGCAGCCCGCCGGACGGCACAGCGATATCTCCACTGAAAGAGGCGGTACCCGCAACCGTGAGATTCCCCGCAAGGATGTTTGCGCCCGTTGTCGTACCAGAACCGGTTGTCGGCACGGTTTGATGCTCTTCCGGGCTTTGCCCCTCTGCCGCTATGTATGTCGCGCCGTTCAGCTTGTATGTGACGTGGGTAATCGTGGTGGATTCGTGCGATTCAATATATATCGGCTCACCATCTTCATCATACCCGGTCAGCTCGGTTGTCACAAGCTCCACAGGGTCGCCCGGCCACAGGAACGGAGCAGGTCGAACGGTCGCGGAAAACGGCACATAGCTCAATATGCCATCCGAGTAATGATCCCATAAATCTTGAAGCAATTCATCAGGAGTAACCGATATTATTGATGGACTCGAATATTTATATAGCCCCTCTACAAGTGGATTGCCCGTGAAATCTAACGCATAATTCGGCTGTCCTTTAAGCGTAGTGGATTGGTCATTTGCCTTATAAAACAAGCCGGTAATTGTGATGGCCTCATTGGAATAATCCAGGCTATAGCGGTTTGACGCATCACAAACATATCGTACCTGGGTTGATCCTTCATCTCCGTCCCACGGTTCATACCAACGGCATCCAATTGCTCTGGAACTGTAACCTGAAAGCCCAACCCCCCCCATTAACGCAAACGCCCATGATACATACTGTCGGCATGTCAATACACCGTCTGAAAATGGTATTTTTCTATTATCAATATAATATGATGCATTAGGCAACCTATAGAAAAGACCTGGATCATAACCGGTACAATTCCAGATAACATACCTTACAGCATTATAAAGAAAGTCATAATCTGCCGCTGGTGGCGGCCCCCCTGGTCGTATATACATATCCACCGTCATTGGCTTGTCCAACAGCGACATTATATCCAACGCGACAATTTCAATCTCACTGCGGTTCCTGGGCTGACCGTCAACGATAAACTCCCCACAGCTTACACGGTAAGAAGTGGTATTGTATATATCAATAAAGACATATATCCTTGCGCCGGTGAAATTAACGCCGTCAAACCTGCCGTCGTGATTGTTGAGCCGCACGTTCAATTCCGAAGAAACGCATGTGCCCATCGTAACCACGTTGTTGTATGTGGTATACCTGTCAATTGTCAGCCCATCCTCCATAATGTCCGCGTTGGTCAACTGCATATGTGTATTATCTTTCAAGTACACATCCAGCAGTGCGCTCTGATACGGGCCGTTTGCATAGGCGTTCATCAGCGTTTGCGTAGCCTGATACATTACCGTCCGCTCCTTTCAATGATATTGAAGGAGACGTTCGTCCACCGCCCCACTGTGTTGTTATACATCGGTGCGCTCCTGTCGCCCGCGTAGAACGTGCTGGTGCGGTACGTCCCGCGCATGGCGTCCAGGTACGTCACCGTGAAATACTCAGGGTTGAACGCCGTCAACACCTGCGCCACCTCCGCCGTGGTTAGGTACGCCCATGAAAGCTCCAGATGCACACACTGGCCTATACGCATCTTGTCCATGGTCGTGTCCTCGGTGCGGCCCGCGTCCGAAGCGGAAATGTCGCTCAGCTTGTAGGTATAGGAGGAGGGGCAAGGTATCGTTGCCCCGTTCACGCTCTGAATGGGATTCAAGCTCTGATTCGGCATACCCTCGCCCCCCTTAGTACTTCACGGGAACAACTGTTGTCCCGTCGCGCTTGTTCTTCCTCGACAGCGCGTTCACAATGCCGTTCGTGCTGATCTCAGCCGTCACGGGCTTTTCAAGCAACTGCCTGAGGATATTGTTCTGTTCGCGTAGGATATCAATTTCACGCTGTGTAGCGGAATTGCCCTCCATGATCAGCTCCAGCATGGCCTCATTGCCGCCCTCGTCATTTGCGCCCTGATACACGTTGGCGTCAATCGTGACGCCCATCATGGCGCTTCGCACGGCCTCGTACATCGTGGCGGCAATCTGACTCTTATTCAGTACCTCCGTCCTGCCGCCCACGTGGCCCACGATCTCAGGCCCGGCTTCTCCCGCAAGAAACAGGCTGCCGTGGGTTTGCGACGTGCCGCCCGCGTAGGCATTGATGACGCCGCCGTCCATGAACCGGGAAACCTTGCCGTTTTGAATCACGCCGCCTTCGGCGAACAGGTTCGGGAACCAACTGTGCAAAGTATTCGAAACACCCGTTAGAAACCCGCTCCAGTTGTCCACAAACAGGCTGATACCCTGTTCAACGGTTCCGCCTGAGAATGTTTCCACCCAGGCGTCAACCCATGTCCAGCCGTCGCGCTTCAGGCTGACGGCCTTTTTTACGATGCCACCCGTATACTTGCTGGCCCAACTGCTGATCAGCGACCATCCGGACTTGATCAGTCCGATCTTCTGGTTGAGCTGTCCGCCCTTGTACGCCTCGGCCCACTTGTCAATCTGTGTCCAGCCTTTGCGGACAAGCTGCACATTTTCCAGCACATCCCCGCCAGTGGCCGCCGTGACCCATTCGTTCACGGTTTTCCAGTTGTCCTTTACCAATTCCACCAGCGCGTCAACCTTACTGTCTGGAATCTTCGACACCGCAAGGCCGGTCGCTGTACTCGTCATGCCCTTGCCTGGCGTGGCGTTGACATTGGCGTTGATCACTTCGCCCTTCTTAATTGTCGGGTGGATAAATCCACCATACTGCGTTGTATTCGTGCCGGGCACGGCATTGACAGCGACATCTACAGACAGTTCCTCGGCGTTTGCACCGCCAAAGAAGTGCTCTCCCAGACTACCCGCCATTCCGCTGCCGAAACCCAGTTTCTCAGCTATTTTTTTACCCAGAGAGCTTGCGGAGGTTCCCGTCAGGCGGGGAAGCAAATCAATCGTAAGGCTGTACGCGGCTTTGTTCCACGCCGTTTTCACCTGGTTAAACAGCTCTGCAACCGTTGTCGCAAAGGCAAGTCCCAGCTTCAGAAGTTTTTTATCACCCAGGCCGTCCCACCATTTTTTGACTTCGCCCCACCATGCCGTGATCTTGTTGATGATCTCCTGCGGGCCGCCGAGTTTTTCCACAGCGCCCCATACGATATTACCGGCAATTATGGCAAGGCCAAGAGGTGTTGCAACACCTGACAGCGCCAGCACCAGGCCAATGACAAACAGGGCATTGCTTTCACCGCTGATAAACTCATATATGGAATTGATTACGCCTTTGATCTTGTTGCCGACAAAACCCCAATCGTCATTGATGACATGCTTTGCCGCAAGCGCAGCGCCGGGAAGCAACAGCGCAAGACCGATCGCGGTTGCCACACCTGTAAACACAAGAATAGAACCAATCACCATCAAAGCGCCAGCGGCCACGAGTGAACCGTGGCTGTCATTCAGCACCTTGTCAATCTTCTCTTTGATCGCGCCCCACTGTTCCTGACCCACATTATTGTGAGCCAACATGCCCGCATTTACGGCGATGATCGCTAGACCAAGCGGAATGTGACCACTGAACGCAAGCACGACACCGACAACAATTGCAAGCTCATTAATGATGTTCATGATCTCGTGCATGTTCTTGTCGATCTTTTCGCTCACGCTCTCGTTCATTGCCATCTTTGTCGCAAGCACACCCGCGCCAGCGGCCATGATCCCAATGCCGAGTCCGATGTGCCCGCTAAACGCCAGTACAGCGCCAACGGCCAGCGCCGATGTTCCAAGCAGTCCCATCAGGTCAAGAATATTCTGCTTGACATTATCGCTCAGTTTGTCCCAATTCAATTCCTTCTTGAACCGGGACGCCAACTCATCAAAGAAGCCGCCCAGCAGGTGAAGCCCGCCCATCAGCGCCGCGTTCATCGCGCCAAAGAACGCGGAAGCGATTTCACCCCACTTGATATGTATCAGCACGTCCACGAGCTTGTCCGCCAGCGTCTTGCCGAAATCCGTCCAGTCCGTCTCGCCCAGCCAGTCCGTTAGCTCTTCCAGCATACCAATGACGAAATCACTCATCGCCGAGGCAAGCTGCCCGAAGTCGAACGTCTTGAAGAACCCGATGATCATGTCGGCAATGGCCGTCAGCTTGCGGACAAAGTACCGACCTATCGTGCTGAAATTGATCTGCGAAATGGCGTTGTTCAGGAACGTGGCGATGCTCTGACCAATCTTCGTGAAGTTGATCGTTTTCAGTGTCCAGTATTTCGTGCTGAACCAGCCGTTGATGTAATAGCCCACCTTGCGCCCAAGGCCCGCCCAATCAACGCTGTTAACCAGCTCGTTCACCTTGTCGCCCAGCAGCTTGCCGAGGCCCTTCCAGTCGCCCCGGTTGAACGCCTCTTTCAGCTTGTTCGCAAAGTCGGCGATCCCACTGTTGATCTTCCGAGTTTTGAACATCGTGGAGTAATCCACACCGCCGCCCTTTTTGTCGCTGCCGGGAGTACTGCTGCTGCCGCTAGTTGTAGGCTCATTGACGCCGTTCAGCTTGTTAATCTCGTCAAACGCCAGAATGGTGTTGACGTACTTCTTCGCGTTGTCCGCCGCCTTTTTGGTGTTCGTGCTCGTTTTCTTCGAGTCATCCTCGATCTCTTTCCATACCGTGGCGACCTTCTTTGCCACCGTATAGGTGCTCTTACCCGTAAGCGCCGCGAACACCTGATTGACGGTGTTAAAAAAGCCCACAACCTTGTCCACGACGAAATCAATGGCCGGGGCCACCGCTTCAATCAGCGGGCTTACCATCGCGGCAAAGCTGTTTTTCAGATACAGCGCCGACGTGGCAAGGCTGTCCATGCTCTTCTTAAACGTCCCATCCGCCGTGGCGCTCCACTGGTACAGGTTTTCGATACCTTCCTTCAAGCCCTTCGTGATGAACTTTATGGCTGAACGAATGGCCCTGTAAAACGCAATGCGCTTCAGGCTGGAAAGCAGGGTATTCGCAGCGGATATGGCGCTCTGGATGCCGCCGAAAAGCTGGTTCTTGAAGAAGGTACCCAGGTCTTTCAGCCCCGAACCAACCTTGATCTTGCTCAGTGCGTCCCGCAGCTTATTGGTCGTTTTGGCAGACTCTTTGGCCTTATCGCCAGCCTCTTTGATCTTGTCGCTTGCCTTTTTGACTTCATCCCCGGCTTTTTGAGAGGAACTGGCGACATCCTCCATTTTATCCTTTGTGGGCTTCAGGCCGCCAGCCGCGCCTTTCCCGGCAGTCCCGGTTTTGCCGAGGGCGGCATTTATGCGCTCTATGGCACTTACTGCCCGTGCTGCACTGGCCGTAATGCCAATCGAAAGATTATCTATCCTCTCCGACAACGCTCATCGCCTCCCTCTTTTCAGTTTCCTGCTTACTCTCTGCCGTCAGCTTCGCCATGAATTGCTCCATACGCTTTATCCGCATGGCTTCCTCACGTTCACGCGCTTCCTTTTCGGTAAGCGGCCACGGATCCTCCGGGTACTTGCCCGGCTCCACCCTGCCGCCGCCAAAGGATGCCCGCATGACAGGCGCGACCCGCAACAGCGCGTCATAAATGTACGCGCCCTGCCGCCAGCGCGACCATTCATCGCTGCGCTGTTTGATCTTCGCGGCTTCCCTGTAAGCCTTGTGAACGACTGTATTAGAACCCCAGAACTCGGCATAGGTCATGCCAAGCGCCATGTACTGCGGGCAGAGGTTCGCAAACGTCTCCGCAAAGCTCACAGGGCCATCGGACGGTTCCCCGCTTACGTGGTCGCCGTCCACTCCACGTTTCCCTCGTCATCCTCATCGGGCATTAAATTGGAAAGCGTGGCATTGTACATCTCCAGCAGCGTGGTGACCAGCGTCTCCTTGTCCTTCATCTTGCCGTACAGTTCCTTCATGACGGTGTTGCTGGTCTTGCGGTTATGGGCCAGGAACGCGCCCGCCCAAAGCTGCTCGATGCGGGTCTGGGGCTTGTCGTTGAAATCGTTGATCGAGAAGCCCGCCGCCTCCATCTGCTTGATGCTCTCAGGTGTATATTCAAGACAATAGTGCTTGTCGTTGTAGTCGAAATTGATCTGATTCATGGTACTCATGCTTTTATACCTCATTTTTTTATTAAAGGGCGAGAGTATATATCCCCCGCCCTTGCCGGTTGTTCAGTTGAATTAGGCAGACGCCTTGACGAAATTCTGAGTCATGGTCAGGGTGACGGTCATGTTCACAACCTCGTTCACGCCAGCGCCAGCCACGAACACGTCGATGTAGCCCTTGCCCTCGAACTTGCCCGCGCTGCCGTCAGGCGTAACCACGCCCTGAGACTCAGTGCCGCCGAACCAGATGGCAACATTCACCTCGGTGCCCTTCAGGGCAGCCAGGGTCGCGTAGTCGGTAGCGGTATAGTTGCAGGTAAAGGTTTTCTGTTCGGTGTTCTCGATGCCCGGAATGTAGGTACGGGCAAAGTCAGACAGAGTCGTGGTCTCAATGGGTTCCGGGGCCGCACCCAGGTCGGGGAAATCCTTGATATCCACCAGCTTCGCCCAGGTCAGGGTGCCGGTGCCGGTGCCCTGCATGAGGAACGCCTTGTAAGAAGAAATAGCGATAAGTCCTCAGTCCTTTCTATCGTTGATAGATCGTTTGATCTTTACCTACTACGGCGCGGTATCTGCCAGTCAGCCGGTAGATGGTCGCGTCGTTCATGTTCTGTACGGGATTCATGAACGTGCGGGTGAAATTGAACCGGGCAAACTGTTCGTCCACCGCGTTCGCAATCTCCCAGCACTGTGCCCGCTTGCCCTTGTTCAAGTTGCTGTAGATGTCCACCTGGTACATCACTTCGGCATAGTTCTCAATGTCACCGCTGTCAGACCCGGAGCGCAGCACGCTGCTGTCCATCACTTCAATGCTCACGGCAGGAAACCGGGGCGGCTGGCGCACATATTCATTGGACACGAATACGCCGTCAAACCTCGCCCTCAGCACAGTTGCAATGGCGGTAAACAGTTCATTATTGATGTCAATCATGAACCGAACACCTCCTTTGCAATCTGCACAATGTCCTGTCTCACGCTCTGTACTGCCCTGTACAGCGGCATGGAGGCGGGGGTGCCGTGGGTGAGATGGAGTTCACCATCCTCGCCGTAATAGCCCCATGTTTCCTTCGCGCCATTCGGGCCATAGCTACCAATGGTGAGGCCCAGGTTCGCGCCCAATGGGTTCGGGGAACTTCCCACCGCGCCGTTGTAATAAACGCCAGCGCCAAACTCCATGAATACCGCGTCCTCACCATCGGCAAACACCACAGTCAGGTCTTGACTTGAAATCACATACACTTCAACATTGCCGAACTCAGTTTCATCAACGAGACTACCATCAACAACTCTGAACACATTGTCCGCAACAGAGGCGTTGAAAACAGGTTGCGCTTTGTCCCGGATCATGTCACCCAGGCGTTCCCGCAATTCGTCGGCCTTGACCTGAATCCACCTTGCGTAATCATCCAACTGGGCAATCGCCGCATTGATGCTGCCGGGGTCAAACACGTCAATCTCAATGTGCCTGCTCACGACACGGTCACCTTGCTTACGGCTATCACAGTGCTGCCATAGTTCGGCAAGCCCCGTCCAACCTTGCGCACGATGTAGTCCCACGGTGTTACGATCTCGCCGTCAGCGTTGACTTTCAGTGCGCCGTTTTCGTCGAGTTCGGGAACACTGTCTATCCACAGCACCGCATATTCATCAATCGGGGTGTCTCTGTCGCCGGTGACAATCACCTTGTCGTACAAGTCATCGTCGCCAAACTGCCGCGCCACGACATCGCCTTTCGCCGGTGAGATGTTCGCCTTTGCCTGAACAGGGTTTCCATATTCCGCAGAGGTTCCAATCTGATTGCCGTAATCGTCATACTGTTCAACAGTATCCTCATACAGCGCATACCAGAACGTCTGCATGTTCCGAAAACACATCCTTGCCATCGACCATCACACCTTTGCGTAGGCAATCACATTTTGGCGAATGTACCTTGTCATGTCGGTGAAGTCGAAGTGCCGATGGATGCCGTTTTCGATGGAAACGCTCTGGCCTTCAAGCCCGCGCTGAGTAAAGCCATTTACCACGGCGTAGACCTGAGTCATCTCATAGGCGGGCGGCACATCATCCGGCATGTCAGCCGGGTTGTAGCTGAACCGCCATTGAAGAATCTCGGTCTTGGCAAGGGTCAGATAAGACATGATCGTGTCATCGTCTGGCGCGTCAGGCCCCATGATGGTCTTTACCATCGCCAGCTTTTCCTCGCTCGTCATCCTCGGCACTCCTTTCTTACAACTTTTTCACGGTTTTCCCGCCCCGTTTGACCGGGGCGGATTCCTTCGCTTCTTCCTTCGGCTCCGGGATGATACCCACCGTGATAGAGCCGTCAGGATGCCGCACGATAGCCATTAAGTGCCGCTGACAGAGTGGACGTAGATGCCCTTGGTCTTATTGGACAGCACCCAGCAATCGTGATAGATGCGATAGTCGAACTTCCAGGCATCGGCCTCCTGGTTCACCTGGGGGCTGAACACGCGGGGAACGACGTGCTTCACGACCTGGAGCGTAGCGCTCGGATGGATGATCATGAAATTAATCGCCTGACCGGAAGTGGTGTAGCCACCCACGGCGGAGGCGGTGGTGGGCGCGTTCAGGGTGATGGCGGTGTTGAACCGACCGGCCGGAACGCGGATGATGCGCATGTCATCATACATCTCAACCCGACCGTTGACGTTCGGATCGCCGTTCTCGGTGAAGCGGGTGATGCCGTCCTTGAGGTTCTTGTAGGTGTTGGGGGACACGAACAGGATGCGGCCCTCATAGGGAACCTCGGCATCGTCCAACGCGGCTTCGGCGGTCTGGATAGCGGCCACAGTCGCAGCGCCAGTAGCCAGAGTGCCAGTCACCTTCTGGGAGGCATTGGCAGCACCCGCATACTTGGCGAAGCGGTAGGCATCCAGTTCGGGGACAACCTCGGTGCGCTCAGTCTCGCCAACCAGGGAGCCGAAGGCCATACCCACGGATTCGTCATTGTCCATCACGTCAACCATGTAGCTGCGCCCACGGTCAATCTCGATGGTGTAGGGAACCCAGGAGCCGTTCACATCGCCGGGAACAAAGCCCGCATTGCGGCTGTAGTTACCCAGACCCACGGGGTCGATGGTGAAGATGTTGGCGGTCTTAGCGCCAATCCAGCGGACGCGCTCAGAAGCGGTGTCCAGCAGGGAGGACAGGGAACCATACTTATAAATTTCGTCCAGAATCGGCAGATACCGACTGGCAAGACCAATCGTGTTGGTCACGGGAGCGGTGACAGTAGTCGCCATACTCTAATCATCCTTTCGTTGTGTTATCGTCGGGAAGGTGCGCCCATCCATCGGCGCATGTTTTCATAGTCTGTGTCCACGGTGGTGTTGGTCGTGGGCGGTGTGCCAGCCGAAAGCCCCGGCTGACGGTTCAGTGCTTCGTTGTTCAGGCGGGTGGTTGTCGCCTCAACAAACGCATTCAGGCAGTCGAACACGGAATCCATGTCGCCATCCGCAAGCGCGGTCGCGGTCTTGCCCGCAAGATCAGCGTCCATGTTCAGCGCAAGGCACTTGCCTGTGTAGTCGCTGACGCGCTTTTCCTTGCGCAGCGCTTCCAGTTCATCCCGCATGGCCTTGTCAGCCTCGGCACGTTCAGCCTCGGCACGCTCCGCCTCCGTCTGCTTCTCGCGGAGTTGCCGCTTGTACTCGGCAGCCTCCCCATTGGCACGGGACAGGGCGGCCTTCAGCTTCTCCAGTTCCGGGTCGGGCTTCGTCACTTTTGCGGGTTCGGTTTTTACGGGTTCAGTCTGCTCATTAACAGCCTGTTCAGTCGTGACAACATTGGTTTCATCCATGTTCTTTAACCTCCGTTTGACAAGGCGGTTTTCGTCCGCACTGTTTTCCGTTTTTGGTCGGGTTGTCTCCCGTTTGCGATTTGATAAGGCTGTTTCCCTACAGCCGTAAAGCGGCATCAGCCGCGAATTACCTCAACAACACATCTGCAATTGATATTGTTCTCAGGTAGGATGAACCCTCCGGGATATTCCGCATGGTCGCCGTCCCATGTCCAGAACTCAGACCCGAACGGTACGACCATACCTTCGAGGTATTGATGCGTATCACGCACACGATCATCTTCCATCGTACGCCAACGCTTTTGTACCGAATCCTCGGCCCCGTTCGCCCTCACAGCGTCCACAGCGCCCTGGTTGTATATCCGCGTGACGTCTGTCTCCGCTATACGAACAATGTCATACAGCGTCCCGCCAGACTCGTAATACTCCATCACCCTGTCGCGCCATGTCTTACCGGCAACCGGTTTGTTCACAGCCGCGTCCACGGCCTCTACAGAGGGCATCTCAGCCGTTCCAAGTTCGCTGTTGGTTGCAGTAGCCCCATTGGCGTAGGACAGCAGAAACAGGTCTAACAACTCGTCTATGATGTCCTCTGCGTCCTCGCGTGACTTGATGCGCCCTTTGCCGGTGCTTTCCCCGTCCACACCCCCTGAATCTTCAGTGAAGTGAACTTGAAGCCGGTCTTTCATGGCGTTAATCTCGTCAATCGGGAGAATGGTCATACAGCCCCACCCGTCTCATTCTCGCCGTTGTCGCTGTCGCGCTCAATGATCTCAGCTTCGCCCTGTCCGTTGGTCTGCTGTTCAACCTCATCCGCCTTGTCCGGGTCGCCCCAAATCATCCTGAGATACTTGTCAGACATTTTCATGTCTGCAACAGGGTCATTGGAAATGCCCGACTTGTAAGCCGCCAGTTCAGGATGCAGACCGGAGGAAAGCATGGTGTTGAACGCCTGGGCCTTGCTCTGGATATTCGCAGTCTCATTGCGAACAATGTTCAGTTCAAAGTCGTTGAGACTGATATCCAGTAGCCCCCGCCGCTTCAGAATTTCAACGAATATCCTGTCGAACTGCCGGTTGCTTTCCTTGAATAGGTCGGCGCAGTTCCGGGCCGCGCAGTCGGCATTGAACCATCCGTCCCGGGCCAGCACTGCCGCGCCGGTATCAGAAGTGGATGTGCCGCCCTTGGTCGTGGATGGCATCGCGCAAATCCGCAATACCTGTTCATACAGGTGATCCACCAGCACCTGCGTCTCGCTTTGGTTCAACTGCTCGGACAGAATCTTGAAGTCGGCCTTGTTTTCACCGATGGACTTCAGGACAATCATGCCCGCCTTTTGAATATCGTTGGCGGTGGTGCCGTCCGGGAACTCGCAGTTGGTCGCCACGGCAAGGCTCTGGATAAATTGCTCGACGCCGTCAATGCGGTTGGAAATGACGTTGTTAATCGCGTCCAGCAGCGGGAGCACCGCTTCAAACGCGCACATGTTCGCGCTGTTGTACCTGTACTCAATCACGGGAATCAGACCCAGCGGGTTCGGCTCATAGCTGTCAATAGAAACCGCCGTCGCCAGGAAGTCGCTGTTCACCTGCGTGGTCAGCATCTTACCCGTCACGCCACCGGACAAGTGATACACCGTGTCCCTCGTGAACACATCAAACTTCGCCGTACCGTCCACAACCACCATGTTCACGCCCATGACAGGCTCATTGCCGGGTCTCAGGCTGTACACGACAAACGCGGAGCGCGGGTCAAGCGCATAACAGTGAACAGGCGCTTCGGAGTCGTTGTCCCTGTCAGGCTCCACATACAGTACACCCTTGCCGACCGTGTGGAACCAGTTGACAATTTTGTCATCGGCGACTTGCTTGTAGCTCCGATAAAGGAACTCATTCAGCTTGTCCACCTTGCCCTGGGCACCTTCACGCCGGGCCGTATAAAACGCGGGCTGGGTCAGAAAATACCCGTTTTTGAACGTACAAATCTCATCCGCGTGGTTTTCCTGAACAATGTTCATGATCTCGGGCCGCACGTCTTTGTGCCTGTGGAGGATAGGCTGCACGTTGCGCCGATACCAGTACAGGAAATCCTCTTGAAGAAGGTTCTGAACGTGGTACGGCAGCGCCGTGTTCAATTCCGAGACCACGTTATCAGGGGTAATCTCATCGGAGGACGCATAGATGTCCAGCCGCCCGAACAGGTCATTGGAAATCACCGACATTTCATCAGCCATGCGTTATCACCTCCGAATCCAAAAACTAA
>Ga0326511_10003306_pt1 | contig 12975 bp, 9 predicted proteins | sample 0_2496_0518_D_FD_203701 | JGI IMG/M metagenome (GOLD analysis project Ga0326511, IMG submission 203701) | Bovine rumen microbial communities from UC Davis, California, United States - 0_2496_0518 | ecosystem: Host-associated > Mammals > Digestive system > Stomach > Rumen | place: USA: California... | reverse complement strand
CCCAGTCCCATCTCACCGTCGATGGGCAGGTCGGGATACTGCTGCTGCAGCATCTCTACGGCAGCCTTGACCTTCTTGGCGCCGTCGCTCTGTGACGACCCGAAGTTGGAGTGGGAAATCATCGAGATGACCGGCTTCTCGTTGAAGAAGCGGACGGCCGTCGAGGCCAGCTTGGCAATGTCGACGAGCGTGTCGGTATCGGGATTCTCGTTCACGAGCGTGTCAGCGATGTAGAGCGTGCCCTTGGGCGAGTTGATGATGTGCATGGCGCCGAAGTGCTGGTATTCCGGACGTATGCCGATGACTTCGTTCACCACCTTGATGGTGTTCGAGTACTTGGTGTACAGACCGGTGACGAAGGCGTCGGCCTCGCCAGTCTCTACCATCATCATGCCGAAGTAGTTGCGCTCGAACATCTTGTCGTTGGCCTCCTGGAAGGTATAGCCCTCGCGCTGCCGCTTCTCGGCCAGGATGCGGGCGTAGCGCTCGCGGCGTTCCTGCTCGGCGGGATGGCGCAGGTTGACAATCTCTATGCCTTCGAGCGAGAGGTCCAGGCTCTTGGCCAACTTCATGATGACCTCGTCGTTGCCGAGCAGTACGGGCTGGCAGATGCCCTCGGCCTTAGCCTGGACGGCGGCCTTCAGCATGGTCGGGTGAATAGCCTCGGCGAAGACCACGCGCTGCGGATGGGCGGCAGCCGTGGCATACAGCTTCTGCGTCAGCTTCGTCTCCTGGCCCAGCAGCACCGAGAGCGAGTCTTTGTACTCTTCCCAGTCATCTATCTGCTTGCGGGCCACGCCGCTGTCGATGGCGGCCTTGGCTACGGCGGCACTCACCTCGCTGATGAGTCGCGGGTCAACGGGCTTCGGTATGAAGTAGTCGCGGCCGAAGCGCAGGTTGTTCACCTTGTAGACATCGTTCACCACGTCGGGAACGGGCTGCTTGGCCAGGTCGGCAATGGCGTGGACGGCGGCCAGCTTCATCTCCTCGTTGATGGCCGTGGCGTGGACGTCGAGGGCACCGCGGAAGATGTAGGGGAAGCCGATGACGTTGTTGATCTGGTTGGGATAGTCGGTGCGTCCTGTCGACATCAGCGTGTCGGGACGAGCCTCCATGGCATCCTCATACGAAATCTCGGGCACGGGGTTGGCCAGTGCGAAGATGACGGGGTCTTTAGCCATCGTCTTGACCATCTCCTTCGACAGCACATTACCCTTTGACAGTCCGACGAACACGTCGGCGCCGTTCACGGCTTCCTCCAATGTCCTGATGTCGGTGCGGTTGGTGGCGAAGAAGCGCTTCTGCTCGTTCAGGTCGGTGCGGTCTTCGCGTATGACGCCCTTGGAGTCGAGCATCACGATGTTCTCCTTACGGGCGCCGATGGCCATATATAATTTGGTACACGAGATGGCGGCGGCGCCAGCTCCGTTGACCACAATCTTCACCTTCGAGATGTCCTTGCCGATGACCTCCATCGCGTTCTTCAGGCCGGCGGCACTGATGATGGCCGTGCCGTGCTGGTCGTCGTGCATGACGGGGATGTCGAGCGTACGCTTCAGGCGGTCCTCGATGTAGAAGCATTCGGGTGCCTTGATGTCTTCGAGGTTGATGCCGCCGAAGGTCGGCGCGATGCGCTCCACGGCCTCGCAGAACTTCTCGGGGTCTTTCTCGTTCACCTCGATGTCGAAGACGTCGATGCCGCCGTAGATCTTGAACAGCAGTCCCTTACCCTCCATCACGGGCTTGCCGCTGACGGCGCCGATGTCGCCCAGTCCCAGGACGGCGGTGCCGTTTGAGATGACGGCTACGAGGTTGCCCTTGTCCGTGTATTTGTAGGCATTGTCGGGGTTCTCCTGAATCTCGAGACAGGGGTAGGCCACACCAGGTGAGTAGGCCAGCGATAAGTCTGTCTGTGTACGATAAGCCTTTGTCGGCTTCACTTCAATCTTGCCGGGGCGTCCGCTTTCGTGGTAGGCCAGAGCGGCGTCTTTCGAAATCTTTACCATGTGTTGAGTATATTATAAGTTGTCGTATGTCGCCTTTTGACGCGCAAAGTTACAAAAAACCTGTGAAAATGCGGCGCGTTTTGCCGTTTTTTTGTACCTTTGCGGGCAAAATACAAGTTTATGCAAGAAATAAAAGGTTTTACCGAGTATAAGTTGGGACTCCGCGACCGTATCCTTGATGCAGCCATCAACGCTTTTGCCCTACGCGGTGTGAAAGCAGCGAAGATGGACGACATCGCCGCCTCGCTGACTATCTCGAAGCGTACGCTCTATGAATTGTACGACACGAAGGAGCAACTCATCTTCGAAGCCATCAAGCGCCACCACCAGCTGAACGAGGAGCGGCTGTCGGCCTTTGCCAAGGATCCAGCCCACGACGTGCTCGACATCGTCATCTTCATGTACCGTATACACATCCAGGAATCGGGTTCGCTGAAGCCGACCTTCTACGACGAGATTGCGAAGTATCCGCAGATCGTGGAGTACCTCGAGGCCGATCGCGCGCGCAAGGCGGCTGAGTTCCAGAACTTCATGCATCGCGGCATCGACGAGGGCTTCTTCCGCGCCGAGATCGACTACGAGATTGTAGCCCATCTGTTCGAAGCCATTGGCACGTACATGCGTCATCACCGACTCTACCAGCAGTACACGTTCGAAGACCTGTTCTTCAACATGCTCTTTGTCAGTCTGCGCGGCCTCTGTACCCCTAAGGGGATAGAGAAGCTGGACAAGTTCTTCGCCGAAACCAAGTAATGAATCCCTCCGCGCGTACCTTTATTTTTATCGGTCTGGTCATTGTTATCCTCCTGGGACTTCATCTGCTGCCTGCGATATCGGTGGCGGGCTGTGAGTTGCGTCCTGTCAACATCCTGAGCGACATCCTGCCCGAGGTGTACCGGCAGAAGTACGCCATCGACGTCATTCCGCGTCCCGAACCGCCGAAGCCGCGCATGCAGGCCGACACGCTGGGCACAGCGGCCGTCGACGTCGAGGATTATTGGCCCGAGGGTGTCGTGCCCATCGACGACTATTCCGAGGGACAGTCCGGCGGGATGGACCACTTCTACCAGATGATAGACCGCCGCGACAGCCTGGGGAGACCGGTGCGCATCGCCTACTACGGTGACTCGTTTATCGAGGGCGACGTGTTTACCGCCCATCTGCGCGAACAGCTGCAACAGGAGTTTGGTGGTTGTGGCGTGGGCTGGATAGACCCTGGCAACAAGATCAACGGCTTCCGCCGCACCGTGCGCCAGCGCTTCAAGCTGTTCGACGAGTATGAGGTCGTGGCCAAGCCCTTCAACCACGCCTTTCAGGGCATCAACCAGCGCTACTTCGTGCCCCGCGAGGGAGCGTCGGTGTGGACGCTGGGCACGAGCTACTGTCCGCATGCCGCGATGTGGGAGCTGTCGACCCTGTATCTGCGCACGCTGAACGGCGTCAGTGTCGACGTTTGCCAGAACGACATCCGCGAGGCCTGGTCAACAAAACATGTGGCGCCCAACGGCCATGTCCAGCAGGTGGTGACCGCCTGTGACACGACGCGGAGCATCAGCTACCGCTTCGGTGGTGTCACCCACGGGACCTACGTCTACGGCATGTCGCTGGAGGGACATAGCGGCATCACGCTCGACAACTTCTCGATGCGCGGCTCGTCGGGGGCCAAGCTGCGCTATATGCCCGCCGACGTGCTGGCAGACTTCGCGCGGCTGCGCCCCTACGACCTCATCGTGCTACACTTTGGGCTGAACGTCGTCAGCGACCGCAGCCATGCGGCCAACTACAAGGCATATATCAAGCAGATGGGCACGGTGATTGAGCTGCTGCGCGAGGCATACCCCGAAGCCAGCATCCTCGTGGTCAGCGTGCCCGACCGCGACCAGCGAACAGCCGCCGGCGTGCGGACGATGAACGGCATCGAGTCGCTGGCGGCCTATCAGCAGATACTGGCCAGCAACCAGCACGTGGCCTACTTCAACCTGTTCAAGGCGATGGGCGGGCGCGAGAGTATGCTCAGGCTCGTAGAGCGCGGTCTGGCCAACAAGGACTACACCCACCTGATGCACGGCGGCGGCGAGGTGGTCTCGAAGCATCTGTACGAAAGCCTCTCGGCAGGCTATGTCAATTATCAGCGTCATCACCACATACCATGATAGAGTCAGAATCCGTCATTGCCGAATTACAACGCATGGGCCAGCGAGTGGTTGAACAGCTGACCTATTCGCCCGACGAGCCGTTGCTCTTCTCGTCGGGGCTCTTCCTGTTCCTGTTCCTCGGCTTCACGCTGGTCTACATGCTGCTACAGCGCACGCAGACCCCCCGCATCCTCTTTGTCACGCTCTTCAGCTATTACTTCTACTACAAGTCGAGCGGCTTCTACTTCTTCCTGCTGGCCATCGTCACCGTGAGCGACTACTACATCGCCAAACTGATTTCTGCACCTCGTCGCTCGCGCCTCGTTGCCCGGCTGTTGCTCGCGCTCAGCCTGGCCGTCGACCTAGGGCTGCTCGCCTACTTCAAGTACACCAACTTCTTCTGTGCCACCTGGGCCGACATCGTCGGCGGCAACTTCCAGCCCTACGACATCTTCCTGCCTGTCGGCATCTCGTTCTTCACGTTCCAGTCATTGTCGTACACCATCGACGTCTATCGGGGCAAGATGCAGCCGTTGGACCGGTTGACGGACTATGCCTTCTTCGTCTCGTTCTTCCCACAGCTGGTGGCAGGCCCCATCGTCCGCGCACGCGACTTCGTGCCCCAGATCCGGCGTCCCATCGTGGTGACCGACGAGATGTTCGGCCGCGCCGTCTACCTCATCTGTGCCGGACTACTGAAGAAGTGCGTCATCAGCGACTATATCTCCCTGAACTTCGTAGACCGCGTCTTCGACAATCCCGCGCTCTACAGCGGTGTCGAGAACCTGCTGGGAGCCTACGGCTATACGTTGCAGATATACTGCGACTTCTCAGGCTATTCCGATATGGCCATCGGACTGGCCCTGCTCTTGGGATTCCGCTTCCCGCAGAACTTCGACTCGCCCTATCAGAGCCGCTCCATCACCGAGTTCTGGCGCCGCTGGCACATCTCGCTGTCGACCTGGATCCGCGATTATATCTACATCTCGCTGGGCGGCAACCGCAAGGGGCGCGTCCGTCAGTATGTCAACCTGATGATAACGATGCTGTTGGGCGGACTGTGGCACGGCGCATCGCTGAACTTCGTTGCCTGGGGTGGACTTCACGGACTGGCTCTGGCCGTCCACAAGTTCTTCAGCCAGCAGGTGATGCACCACGACCGCGACTACCGCAGCCGGGGATGGCGGGGCTTTGGCGCCGCGCTGCTGACATTTCATTTCGTCGTGTTCTGCTGGGTATTCTTCCGCAACGCCACCTTCGCCGCCTCGTTCTGTATGCTCAGCCGCATCGTCGGCGACTTTCATCCCGAACTGTTCACGCAGGTGGTCTGCGGCTATATCTACATCGTGATGCTGATGGTGGTGGGCTACGTGGTACACTTTCTGCCCATCGGCATCGAGCAGCGCCTCTCACGGCTGTTTGCCCGTGGCGGTGTCGTTGTCGGTGCCGTAGCTGTGGCGTTGGTCATCTATGTGGTGATTCAAGTCAAGTCGTCGACCATCCAGCCCTTCATTTACTTCCAGTTCTAAAAGAAAAGCACAAATTCACGCAACAGGGCCCCGTCGCGTCATTATTGCTTGATTTTCTCCCACGTGTTGTTCTGGGAGGCGTTGATGCTGAACAGGATGTCGTAGACGGTCTCCTTCTCCTTCTGCGTCCCCTTACCTTTATATATATTGGCCAGCTCGTCTTTCTTGTAGTCTGTCCAGATTTGCGGCACCAGGCTCAGCGGCTTCTCCTCGTGGGCTTTCTTCAGGCCGTTCTCCAGCGCTGTAGTCACCTCGGTGCGTCCGCGCTCAACGTTGTTGGCCATCTCGTCGAGTCCCTTGCGGTAGTAGTCGTACTGCAACTGACGGAAGGGGCGCATGGCCTCATCGAGATAGTCGTTGATGATGGCAAAGCGGTTGCGGGAGTCCTCGAACGACTTCCAGCCCGGATAGCCTAAGTCCTGGGCATTGTTGACCAGATACATGCAGCGCTGCAGGATGTCGGAGCCGCCCATCGGCGCAAAGGTGTCGAGGTCGATGCCAATGATGAGATAGGCGTAGTAGGCCATGAGCGCCGTCAGCTGGTTGTCTACCGTCTCGTCGTTGAAGTTCAGCTGGTCAAACTGTACGAAGGTGAACTGGAAGTCCTTGTCGGTATTGTTGTAGATGGTAGTCGTGTAGGCCGAGTTGTAGACGGGGCGGTTGGCCTGAATGATGGCCGAACACTCGAACCGGTTCTCGGCCTGCACGTACTTGTCGACGGTGATGTTGAAGGTGCAGCTGATGCGCTCGTTCTCCTGGAACTGTAGCTCTGTCCACTGGCGTTCGTTGACGAATTGTTCGAGTGTCTGCTTGAGGTTCTCGAACACCGATGCGTCGGTTCCCTGTATCTTCGAGTGGTTGATGTTGACCTTAGCCAACAGCTCTTGACTGTGTATGTCAAGAGCTGCAAGCATCCATACAAGTAATACGATGAACGGTCTTGTCATTTGTTCATATTTGCTTCGCGTAGCCTGATGCGGGTCAGCACCTGCTTGGTGTTGTAAGTGAAATCGCCGCCAAGAATCCAGCTGTAGTAGCCGGGGTCGAAGCGCAGGACGTCGGCCACGGGCTTGCCCTTGTGCTTGCCGAAGTTGAAGACCTCGACCTTCTTGCCGTCAATCTCATGCCAGACGATGCGGCCGGCAAAGTCGACATTGTCGTTCTGCTTCGAGAATTCTGCCAGCTTTTCCATATCGTTCTCCAGCACCTTCTCCTCGTCCTCGTTGGCCCCTGGGGCATATTTGTCGAGTTCGGCCATGAGCACGCGGTAGGTGGCCTCGGTGTCCTGGTCGGCACGGTGGGCCTCGAAGTCATCCTCCATCTTGCGGCCGCAGTAGAACTTGTAGGCGGCGGCGAGGTTGCGGCTCTCCATCTTCTTGAAGATGGTGCAGGCGTCGATCAGTCGGCACTTTGAGAAGTCGAAGTCAATGCCTGAGCGCAGGAATTCCTCAGCCAGTAGTGGCACGTCGAAGTAATTGGAGTTGTAGCCGGCAATGTCGCTGCCTGTGAACACTTCGCTCAGCTTGGCGCTCAGCTGCTTGAATGTCGGCTTGTCCTTCACGTCGTCGTCCGAGATGCCTGTCAGCTGTGTGACAAAGGGATCGATGCTCTTTTCGGGGTTTATCAGCTCGTTGCCGCGCTCCTCGCGTCCGTCGGGGTACACCTTAATATATGATATCTGTATGACGCGGTCCTTTACCAGGTCTAATCCCGTTGTCTCAAGGTCGAAGATGACCAATGGCTTGTTCAGATTAAGTTTCATGATCTATGTCACTATCCACAATACACGATTTACAAGCTAACTGTCTCAGTCGTTGAGCAGCATGGGCATCATCAGCATCAGCACGTCCTGGTTCTCGGGCTGCTCTGAAGGCAGCACCAGTCCGGCGCGGCTGGGGTCGGCCAGCTGGATGATGATTTCCGGGCAGTCGAAGTTGCTGAGTACCTCGATGAACGACGAACCCTTGAAGCCGATGCTCATAGACTGTCCGTTATAGTCGCAGGTCATGCGCTCGGTAGCCGTCTTCGAGAAGTCGTAGTCCTCGGCGTCGAGCTGCAATGTCGAGCCTTCGACGTGGAAGCGTATGAGGTTGCTCGACTCGTTGGCAAAGGGCTGTACGCGGCGCAGGGCTGACAGCAGGCCGAGGCGGTCGGCACGCAGCTCGTTGGGGTTGTTCTGCGGGATGACCGAGTTGTAGTTGGGGTAACGTCCCTCGATGAGGCGGCAGATGATGGTGCCGTCACCGTAGTAGATCTCAGCGTTGCGCTCGTCGAAGCGTATGGTGACGTCGCCGCCGTCCTTGCCGAGCAGTCCCTTGAGCAGCGTTGCAGGCTTCTTGGGGAGGATGAAAGAGGCTGGCTGCTCGCTGCGGATGCTGTAAATCTTATTGCGCACCAGCTTGTGGCCGTCGGAGGCGACGATGGCCAGGCAGTCGGCCGTCAGGTCGAAGTAGATACCGTTCATGACGGGGCGCAACTCGTCCTGTGCCGTAGCGAAGATGCTGCGGTTGATATTCTCGGCCAGCTGCACGTTGCTGATGACGATGGTGTTGGCACCTTCGCTGACGCTCTGTGCTACGGGGAATTCGTCGGCATTATCGATGGGTAGCGAGAACAGACCGTTCTGGTAGCTGATCTTTGCGATGTTCTGCTGTTGGTCGACTTCGAAGGTGATGGGTTGCTCAGAGAATCCCTTGACGGCTTCCAGCAGGTCGTGATTGCCGATGGCGAACCGTCCTTCGCTGTCGGCCTCAATCAGCTCGATGCCCGACAGCATCGTGTTCTCGCTGTCAGAGGCTGTCAGCTGGAGCATGTTCCCCTTGATGTCGAAGACGAAGTCGCCCAAAATCGGCAGGGCGTTCTTGCTGTTGATAACTTTAGAGAGTGCGACGAGCTTTGAGCTCAGTGCGGTGCTTGATACTGTAAATCTCATACTATTTCGTTGTTTTAGATTCGTTTCTTTCGGTGTACAAAATTACAAAAAAATGTGTGATTAGAAAAATTTATGCTTAAAAATTCTGCTTTTCAAACTATTTTTAGTACTTTCGCGGTCGCAAATCACTAAAAACAACATTTTAATGCATAAATAATATGGATTTAACAGGAAGAATCATTGCAGTATTGCCTGCTCAAAGTGGAGTCTCGGCACGTACGGGTAACCCCTGGATGTCTCAGGACTATGTCATCGAGGTCCCCGGACAGTTCCCTAAGCGTTGCGTGTTCCGCATTTTTGGCGAAGACCGTATCAAGCAGTTTAACATTCAGATGAACGAGGACGTGACCGTTCAGTTCGATATCGATGCCCACGAGTATCAGGGCCGTTGGTTCAACGACGTTCGCGCATTCAACATCCTGCGTGGTCAGGTGGCACCTGTTGCTGGGGCACCTGTCGGCGCCGCTCCGTTCCCGCCTGCACAGCCTGTCGGTGGCGATGCCGCCACGGCTCCGTTCCCGCCGGCACAGGAGCCTGCTGCCGAGGGATCGAGCGACGATCTGCCGTTCTGAGGCTTTCTTTAAGGCTTAAAGTAATACTGTCCGCGCCGGCGCGTGATACGTCCGTAATTGATAGCGTGGACAGGACAATGATGATAGCAGCTGAGACAACACGTACAGCTGCTATCATTTTTCCATATTGGTGTCTCGCTGAATGTGATGTCGCCGACGGGGCACACCTCGGCGCAGCGTCCGCAATGGATGCAGACGTCGGCATCGACCGTGAACTTGCTGTCGGTGATCATAAAGCGGTTGAAGTAGGCGCCGATGACGTGGCTGAACGTCCAGGGGGTCAGCCCTAACGTCAGCTGTGAGTAGCCAGCCTGACGGTCGCGGACGATGGTCTCGTAGACGGCGAGCTGCTGGCTGGCAGTTGCCTTCTTCTCGCGTTCACGCTCGGGCGTGTCGGTGTACATGAAGGGCAGGCAGACATAGCTCTCGGGCATTGTCAGCGACTGACAGCTCTGCAGCACGATGCCCTTCACCGCCAACTCCTCACCCAGCATCTTTACGGCCAGTCCCGTACTGTCGCCGCAGGTACACAGCGCGTAGGCATAGTGGCCCGCCGCGTTGCTGATGTTCATCCGTCTGACGAACTCGCGGACGATGTGTGGCGGTTGCCAGCCGTGAACGGGGAAGCAGATGCCGATGCGTTCGTCGGTCTCCAGCGTGTATTCACAGGCCGTATTCAGCTCGTCGGGGATGAAGAGCAGTCGTTCGCCCGTAGCAGCCGCTAACCGCTGCGCCGCCCACCGCGTATTGCCTGTGCCAGAGAAATAGAATATCATAATTTACACATTAGGGTCGGTTCCGCTGTGTAATCGAGCGCCGCTGTGTAATTCCAGTTCTTCCTTGTCGGGGGCTTTTGTGATGCGAATGACGCTGCCTGGCGAAATGTCGCCGTTGACGAGCTGCTCGCAGACGCCATCCTCGATGTAGGTCTGGATAGCACGCTTCAGGGGACGGGCGCCAAACTGCACGTCGTAGCCCTTGGTGGCCACAAACTCCTTGGCCTCGTCGCTCAGCTCGATGGTGAAGCCCAGGTCGCTGATGCGCTTGTAGAGTCCGCTCAGCTCGATGTCGATGATGCGTTTGATGGCTGTGAGGTCGAGCTGGTCGAAGGTGATAATCTCGTCGAGACGGTTCAGGAACTCGGGCGAGAACTGCTTCGAAAGCGCCTTCTGCACGATAGAGCGGGCGTGCTCCTTGTCCTGCTCGTTCAGAGCAAGACCGGTGGCGCCTTGTGCGCTGAATCCGATGCCACGCCCGAAGTCCTTAAGCTGGCGCGTGCCAGCGTTCGAAGTCATGATGATGACCGTGTTGCGGAAGTCGACGAAACGGCCGTTGCCGTCGGTCAGTCGTCCTTCGTCGAGCACTTGTAACAGCAAGTTGAAGACGTTGGGATGAGCCTTCTCGATCTCGTCGAGCAGTACGATGGAGTAGGGGTGGCGGCGTACGCGTTCGGTCAGCTGTCCGCCCTCTTCATAGCCCACGTAGCCCGGAGGTGCGCCGATGAGGCGCGAGGTGTTGAACGACTCCGTGTATTCACTCATATCGACGCGGATGAGCGCTTCGCTCGAACCGAACATGAACTCGGCCAGCTTCTTGGCGAGATAGGTCTTACCGACACCTGTCGGGCCGAGGAACATGAAAGCGCCGATGGGGTGGCCCGGGTCTTTCAGACCTACGCGGTTGCGCTGGATGGCGCGTACCATCTTCTCGATGGCGTTGTCTTGTCCGATGACGGCAGCCTTCAGCTCCTGGGCCATTCCTTTCAGTCGAACGCCTTCTTTCTCGGCCATGCGCTGTACGGGAACACCCGTCATCATCGAGACGACGTCGGCCACCTCCTTCTCGGTGACGACCTGTTGCACGTCGCCCTCGCCGTTCTGCCATTTCTTGTTGAGTGTCTCCAGCTCCTTCTCCAGCACCAGCTGGCGGTCGCGATAGCTGGCGGCCAGCTCGTAGTTCTGGTTCTTGACAGCTGCCTGCTTACGCTCCTTCACCTGTGCGATCTCTTGTTCCTTCTCTGTAATCTCGGGAGGAATCTGGGTGTTGCCCAGGTGTACGCGCGAGCCCACCTCGTCGAGCGCGTCGATAGCCTTGTCGGGCATGAAGCGGTCGTTGACGTAGCGGGCTGTCAATTTGACACATGCTGCCAGCGCGTCATCCGTATAGCTGACGTGGTGGTGGTGCTCGTAGCGGTCCTTGATGTTATGCAGTATCTGCAGGGTCTCTTCGTTCGTGGTCGGCTCTACCTGCACTTTCTGGAATCGGCGTTCCAATGCGCCGTCCTTCTCAATGGAGTTGCGGTATTCGTCAAGTGTCGTGGCGCCGATACATTGCACCGTTCCGCGTGCCAATGCGGGTTTCATGATGTTGGCGGCATCCATTGAGCCTGGCGTAGAGCCGGCGCCGATGATGGTGTGTATCTCGTCGATGAAGACGATGATGTCCTTGTTCTGCTCCAGTTCCTTCATCAGCTGGCGCAGTCGCTCCTCGAACTGTCCGCGATACTTCGTGCCCGCCACAATGGCAGTCATGTCGAGCGTGTAGATCTTCTTGCCGAAGAGCATGGGCGACGTGTGGTGCTGGGCTATCATCTGTGCCAGTCCCTCGACGATGGCACTCTTTCCCACGCCGGGTTCACCTATTAATATAGGGTTGTTCTTCTTGCGTCGGCCCAGTATCTCGACCACACGCTGTATCTCGCGCTCACGGCCTACGCAGGGGTCGAGCTTGCTCTCGGCGGCTGCCGCCGTCAGGTCGGTGCCGAAGGCGTCGAGCACGGGTGTCTTCGACTCCTTCTTCTTCTGTTGCTGAGTCGTGGTGGTGCTGTTGCTGCTTTTGTTGCTGGCCTGGGCGCCCGTCTCCTCGTATTCCTCCTCGTCTTCGTCGGGCAGTCCGATGCCGCCGGTTGCGTTCTGCTGTTGCGGTGTGCGCAGCAGTTCCAGTACGTCGTTATAATGCATGTTGTTCTTTTCTAATATTTGTTTTGCACCGTTCTGTCCCATATCGTGGAGCAGGGCCAGTAGCAGGTGCTGTTCATTAACGTTGTCCGTGTGCTGTATGCGTGCCTCGAGTACGGCGAGCTTCAGGATGTTGCTGGCTTGCTCGCTGAGCAGCAGGTCGGCGGTGTTGACGGGCTGTTGCAACTCGTCTTCCCTGACGCGCTGCTCGAGGGCGTACTTCACCTCCTGCGTGTTCATGCTCATGCGGCGGAACACGTCGACGACAGGGCCGTCCTTCATGCGGAGCAGCCCCAGCAGCAGGTGCTCGGGCTCAACGGAGCGGCTTGCCAGGCGGGCTGCCTCTTCGCGCGAGAAGGCCAGTACTTCGGACACTTTGGGCGAAAACTGATTGGTCATTCTTGATCTTTTACCTTAAAATGTGCATTCGAGTGCAAAGTTACTCATTATTTTGCAAATAGCGTGCCAAAAACAGATTTTCTTTTCACTTTAAGAAAAATTGCTGCACTTTTGGAAAGTGCAGCAATAAAATTCAAGTTACTGAGTCTGATTGACCGTTACTTGATCAAGTCAACCGAGCGCTTGAGGAAGCGGTCGAGGGCTTCGCCACGCAGCATACCGTTCTGCAGTAGAGCGAGGTCGATGAGCTGGTGGACGATGTCGTTCTTGGCAGCAAATCCGCTCAGGACGGTCTGCTTCTTGTCCTTCTGCTCCTGTACGGCCTTTTCGGCCTCGGCCTTCTGGTCTTTCTCCTCCTGTGTGATCTCGTCCCACTTCTTTTTCTCCTGAGCCTGCTGGATGGCGGCGAGGCGGGCTTCCTGTCCCTTCAGTTCGGCGACAATGG
>Ga0326511_10003305_pt1 | contig 12976 bp, 10 predicted proteins | sample 0_2496_0518_D_FD_203701 | JGI IMG/M metagenome (GOLD analysis project Ga0326511, IMG submission 203701) | Bovine rumen microbial communities from UC Davis, California, United States - 0_2496_0518 | ecosystem: Host-associated > Mammals > Digestive system > Stomach > Rumen | place: USA... | reverse complement strand
GTTTAGTAAGCTCTGTACTCAATAAAGTACCTTTAATGTTAATCATATCTAGGAACTCTTCATCAGTACACTTGTATCCGAAGTAGGTTCTAAGATAACGACAGATTTCATTAAACTTACTAACCAGCTTATATTGTGTATAAGGCTTAAGAAACTCACTTAACTCCTTATGTTTGAGACCATACTCATGCTCTGTCTGGATATACTTACTTTCCTCAGCTTTTACTTTCTGTATCTGATCTAATATATCATTAAGTCTAGTCTGTATTGTATTTCTTAATGAACATGTACTAAAGTTACAACCACTAGGTATATTAGCCTTATCTTTCATATTGTTGTATGATGTCTCTAATTCACTTATAGTACTTAATGCTTTATTCTTATTAGCTACTGCAGCTTCATAGATAGTCAATGCAGAGCACATTTCGTTATATTTTTCTTGTACAATGTTAGGATCTATCAGTTTAACACCACTTTCTTTAATGAGTAACAAGTATTCAGTTATCTTATCAATGATACTATATAACTGATTAGTATCAGTGACATCTATGGGTTCTTCAGGTAAATCAACATAATGATTAATCTCAACATCTAGTTCATGTATCTCTATCTCTAAGCTATGAATAGGATTACGTTTAGATTCCTCCAAATGAGTGTTATAATCATTTATCTTATTCGAAATATCCTTAGTACTGTTAGTAAGATACTCTTTAGTTGTTAAGAGATTACTTATCTTGTTAGATAGTTTCTCTTTCTCCTGCTCATATGCAGTTTCGTTTCTAGGTACATTACTATACTTAGTTAGTTTGTAACAATTCTCTATTCTAAAAGAGGTGATACTATTGTTTAATCTATCTATTAATGTAGTATCATACTTACCGAGATCAGCGTCTTTACGAAGTTTATCCAGATTCTGATTGATTATATAAATCATTTCAGTAACAGTCTGTTTCTTCTCAGTAAGTTTCTGTTTAGTAAGTACATGTTCAGCTAGTATCTTATCATCTATCATCTCACCCTCTAGCTGAATCTTTCTAGTTTGTAGCATTTGTAGATTAGCTTTACTATCTCTTAGTTTACTTAATACTTTCTTATGTGTATTCACTACTAGTTCAAGATCTACAGGATTAACTTCTAAAAACAAATTCTTTCTTTCACTTTTAGATATAGTAGTCAGCTTAGTTTTAGCATATACTAGATTGTTAATTAATGTACTTATCTTGAAATGTTTCCATACAAGTTCTGTTTGAACATCTGTGGTATGTCCTACATTAAGTTCTACATCATCACAAATAAAGCTATGGGGAGAATTTTTATTACTGAAATCTGATTTAAGGACATAGTTATGTTTATTGTGTGATATGTGTATCTCTTTGTAACCATCTTTTTCAAAATCTGTTCTTACAGGAGGTATAGGATTTAATTGATGTAATAGACTACTTTTTCCTTTACCTGATTCAGATATTATCATAGTTACTGCCTCAGGGAAAGTAGCTTCAAATTCTTTGATATTAGCTAATCTAAATCTTTTAAATCCTATTAATTTTATATAGTTTATACGCATTTATTTGTTCTCAATCTTAGTTTAAAATCTATCATATCAGTTAAGTATATATAAAATGAACTCATAGATACTCGGGAGAATTTAATTATGGCTGTTACTAACATAAAGACTACAGTAGAAGCTGTTGTTGAACCATATATAGTAGCATTAGAGCAAAAATATAAAGATATATTAGATAACACTACTACTATGTTAGCATCTTATCAATCACAGATTCAGCAGATGTTAGATGCTAATACGGCTATGCAAAATACTGTAGATGCATTATTTAGTAGAGTAGATGAAATGTCTGAAATTGTAGATAAATGTAATGCTGTTGTAGAAGAATCAGGTATTCTCGATTTAACTGAAACAAATAATACTATTAATTCTATAAAAGATCAGTTACTTACTATTACAAGTGATATAACCGAGAATAGTAATAGAATATTAAACGTAGCTAGTAACGTTGAACAAAACAGTGCGGCTATTACAGGTATACGTACTAATATTAATACGTTAGATACTAATTTAACTAATACTGCTAATCGTATCGATAGTATTAATTCAACTGCTAATACATTAAGAAACAGTGTTGAGACACTTTCAAATAATGTAGTGTCATTAGGTAATACAGTAAACGATAACAACACAAATGTAAATAACAAGATAAATAATGTTAAAGATGATATTATTGATGTCAATAATTCTATAAATGTTATCAATACGAATATACGTGACTTGTCTTCAACTATTACAAATAATAAAACTGCAACAGATGAAGCAATAATGCATTTACAAGAACAGTTAGATAATTTATAAAAATACATACAAATTCGTATATAATGAAAAGTTTGTTTAACTTTTTTCGCGTACACTCGGATTAATAAGTGTACAGGCTTGAGATCCTATCAGTACTGATCTTCTGACAAGAACTCTACTATTAATTCATAATCCTAAGTTATGCATAACACACACCAGGCTTACTGGTGTGTGTTTTTTTATTTTTGTTTTATATATACTGAATGTGTACGCCATATATCTCTTTGAAAATCACGACCAGCCCGATTTACTACATGGGAATATATGACTTATGAATAAGATAACCACAACTGTAAACAACACATCATATGTGTTTTCTACTGATAGTGTATTAGATTTATATATCGATATCTATCCAACTATCAAACTAAATGATAATAAAATATTGCATTCTATACCGGTTAACTGTTTAGATCCATCGTCAGATTTTAATTTAGCGTATGGTGACAAAATAGAATTAACTACTAGCGAAAATAATCTTCCGCTATTAAAGGTAATAGCACCTTCTAAAAATAATAGATTTAGTGTTAATATAACAAAATGTCCTATATGTGGTGAACCATTATTGAGGGATTTACATACAGGTGTGTTGCGATGTATTAACCGTAACTGTGGTGGACAAATATATAATTCACTATTCATGTTTCTGGCAGCATTAGGTATAACACTACAAGGTATGAATTATCAAATTATACAATCCCTTTTTGCTAAAAATAGGATACATAGTTTAGTTGATATATTTATGCTGTCTCATGAACAGATAGTAGATGAAACTATTAGCTTATCTGATGCTAGCGTATTTGTTCAGTACATTCATAGCGTACGTGGAAGTGTAACTATTAAACAATTTCTGTGCGGCTTAAATATACCAAATATGTCATATGACACAATCGACAAAATACAGGATATATTCATATATAATAATTTTACAGTATTAGATACTAATAAATTATTAGACCGTTCATTCATTGAACAGTATCCTGCTATTGATTGGACTAGCTGGATAGACTTTATATCTCTACCGGCTAATATGAATTTAATATATACACTCAGTAATATATTGTACATCTAGTAACCTAGATAGTAATTTATTAAATACTAGTTTAGATAGGATAGTACGTATATTCAAGATTACTGAATATATATATTATTAAACTGATAATGTGTAGTAATTATTATACATTGTTATTATTTTAATTGTATACAATTGTTAATTACAGGAGTTTAAAATGTCCGAAGAAAAAATCGGTTCTAAATTTAAAGAGTTTCTTGCCAAGGAAGGTAAGGTAGATGATAATGGTCATACTGACTTAACATTAGCTCAGTACAAGGATTTCGCTAAGACCGCAGGTGTAACTGATGCTATAATTAAGCAGATGGCTGATTTTGAGAAGGAAGTATCTACTGGTGTATTCTTGCACGCTGTTGATAAAGTTAATGAAGATATCGCTGCTGCTAAGAAGAAAGGTGCTAGCGATGAGGAATTGCAAGCTATCGAACATACAGTACGTGTAACATTACCGAATGGTAAGCGTTATGTAACTGTAAAGGCATACAATGAATCTTCTAATCCAGCAAATAGAGATGAGAAAGTAGTTCATTGTGCAGTGATTAGAGATAGAACCAAACTTACTAAGGCTATCGAAAAGACAGAACTTGATGCTGCTGAAGCATTTATCAAGAAGAGTCTTGGTCTAAAATAAATCCTTAAATATTACTCAACATTAATATACTCTAACGCCGCAATGGTGTTAGAGTATTTTATATATTTTTTAAAAGGTTAATAGGAATGACTACAACAACTTATAATTCCAAAGATGTTAAATATATCTGGAATACTTCTGACGATGATTGTTTAACATCTATGGTATCTATATTTGAAGATAACATCATTTATGTTATCATGTGTGCGTATAACGATGACACTGCAGATATGGAATATACATATTACAAATCAACAGATACTGTTAATAACAAAGTAGTATGGAATCAATTGATGGTAGATGATTTAGAAAATTTTGATAAGTATTTTAAAGAGGTAACAGATGAAGAAGATATTGAATATATGAAGGCTAAACGTAATATATACAATATCTTCGTATATGATACACGACATTATCTAGATCACGATGTTTTACGTTCAATGATAATAGCATTATATACAAATATTACAAATGAAACATCTATTCCTGATGATGTGTTAAACCTAATATATGCTGATGTTATTGATATGTTATTAGGTGTTAACACACCACCACTATCTGAAGATGCTTTAGACTATATTAGAAAATATGCTAATGATTCTCCATTTGATCATCCGATATTGTCGTATAGAGAAACTCAATATAGGAATTTAGTTTTAAACGTAATAGAGCTTATTAAAAATATCTACGTACAATTGTAGAATTGCTTAATAAACTCCTTATATCCAAATATACACAATGTTAGTATTCATTGTGTATATTTTTTTGTTTAAAGCTCAACACCTTCGATGTCAGCACGTTCTTTCAGGATGCGTAGATATGCTTTCATAAGTCCACATTGAGCATCGAGTATTTCAAAACTACACTTAGGTGTGAATCCGAGTGTTCCAGCTTTATACTTATCAAGCATATTAGCTAATTTCTCAGTACGTATCTTAAGTTGGTAGTATTCAGCTTTAAAACGATCCTTAAAGTCACTAGACTTCATCAGGTCTATAGTGTCCTGTAATTCCATAGTTTATGTCTCCAATATAAATAAACAATATAAAAGAGTCTTAGTGGGAAATCCCACTAAGACTCCCATCGTATATTACGCTATTGTTATTTTTTAACCGTTAGCTGCAACGATAAGGTCGCTAGGCTGTGGTAAAGTTGTTCCTGAACCACCTACAGTCTGGAACATATCGATAAAGGTGTTAAGACCCTTAACATCGAAGTACAGACCGATTGGGTTAGTAGGAATAACCATAGTTCTGCTGTTAGCGAAGATACGCTTCCATGCAGCGTTTTGCATCTGTGGAGTGTAGTTAGCTACGTACATACCGTAATCCCAGTTAGTACCGAAGTTCAATACAGACTCAGGATCCTTTTCACGATAAGGAATAGCAATAATCTTATCACGTAAGTAGTTGAATGTAGTAGTTACGCAATCAAGAATAGTTCCATCAGGAAGTACTCTTCTGTATTCAACAGTTGAACCATCAACAGACTCAGTTCTGTTCAAGTGGTTGTGGTAGTGTGGAATAGAGAAGATCAATTCAAGGATAATAGGAGATGTGAATACCTTGAATACTGGAGCTTCACCTGGCTGTAATGCATGCTTGTAGAAAGAGTTAGCATAGATTAAAGCGAAGTGATGCATTAATTCCCATTCAACATAAGAACGAATATCACCAAGTAAATCACCTGAACGAATGTTATCAATCTTAGAGATATCGATATTGTTAATGTAAACAGCAGGCTGTACTAACTGTGCAGCTGGATACTGGAATCCAACCTTTTCTAAGCGTGAACGAAGTTTAGGATCGTTGTTTTCCTGGTTAGTTACATCATGTACATATAACAATGTCTGTACGATAACATCGATACCACGATGGTCTTGACCTAAAGAAATAGCTTCTGTTACAAGAGACATCAGGTAGTTAGGAGCTTCATCATCAAGAGCATAGTCAACAAGAATATTTCTACCATTAGAGATTTCGAAGTCGAATGTTCTGATGTGTGACTGAATAGCAAGGTTAGACTTACGTAAGTTTTCTTCTGAGTACTTAGCATCAACAGCATAACCTACTACTGACATAGTTAAACCTGTAGCAAGTGTGGTTACAGCTTGAGCAACAACCGCACCGCTTACATTGTAAGCTTCATGTGCAATAGTACCGTAACCGATAACGTCACCATACTTCAAGTTGATCTGTGTAGTGAAGTTAATTCTAGCACGGAGGTAATCAGTATCAGTGCAGCTAGCTAACAGTGTAGAAGTACTACCATCTACTAATTCTGTGTTCTTACCTAAAGCAAATGTATAGTTAAGAACGCCACCACGGTTACCAGAATCGTTAGTGTTAGGAATCATGTTAAGTCTAGCTTCATTAAGCTTAGATACATCAACATTAACCATTTCAGTAGTAGAACCGTTAGAGATCTGAACTACGATATACTTCAAGCTAACGTTCTCAGATACTAAGTCAGTGTAGTTGTAATGATCTTTACCAATCTGTCCCTTTAATACAGAAAGATCGAATAAGTTAGCAGTGTGGTTAACAGCTATGATACCATCAGCTAAAAGATCATTTTCAGTATCATTATCCTTAAGAGGAATGATAGGCTGTAATTCATTAGAAACAGCACGAGGATCATTGTAAAGGCTTAAGAATGTCTGACGATGGTCGCCTTCATTACGTACCTTATGGTCATCATCATAAGACTTTAACATGTCATAAATTTCAGCATATGGTACAGTGTAGTGTACATATGGAGAACCAGAAGAACGTCTGTGGATAACACGATCTAAAAGACCTCTGTGGAACTGTAACAGAGTTACAGCCATAGTAGTTCTAACATCAGGAATAACCTTATCGATGTTAGCACCGAATGCTTCCATAGATGGTACACCACTGAAGTTACCAATCTGACCAAATAAAGATGGTGCGAATACCATATTGTTAGAGCTAGCGATATCTTCAGTTCTAACTTCCTTACCACCATGTGCGAAGTGCTGATTTAAGAATAACACATCGCTACCAGAGCAAGATTTCCAACGAGCAAGCAAGCATGCTACTGCATCAGCTGCAGCTTTACGCATGTTGTTAGGAATCATAGCTGCATCAAGCAATGACTGGATACTATTATAACCTGAGTTTTCCCAGTTTGCATCTGAAAGAGATTCCATACCACATACTGTGTTAGGATCGCTTACATTAATTGTAGAGTTAATAATATTGTTGTCAACAAGGAAGCTTTCAGTAGCTGCTACAACGGCTGATAGTTTTTCATAATCACGTGCTGCGGTGTTAGATCTATTTGTTACACCATAGTCACTACCATGGAATCCGTTGAAGATATCCTTAGGGGTTAAATTAGGCATTTATGTATTTCCTTATGTAAAATAAATGGATAAGACCAAATTAATTAGATAGTCTCAATGAAATTCTAGTTAAGAAATCGCGTAAACATGATACGCTAGCTAAGTATAGCCAACGTGAACGCCAACGCTTCAGCATAATAATATCGTTAGGGTGTGCATTTCTAGGAGGATTTTTAATCAATGTTCCTATTCTCTGCGATACAATTTCACGATATAAATAATCACTTAGTACTTCGTTCTGTGGATTAGAGATTTCTAAAAGCATCTTGCTAGGGTCGATTTGGGGTTTGACTTTTTTCGTAGGTTTGTCAGTATCTTCCGTAGAATCTACATTATTCATCTCATCTGTACCACCTAGATCAGCTGTACTGTTGTCAGTATCAAACTCATCAGTAGTGTCATCAGAAGTGTCGTCAGTTTGATTATCTGTATCTTCTGTATTTTCATCTTCACTAGAAGTGTCATCACCTTCAGTGTCATCCTCCATACTTGCAAATGCATGTTTTTGGATGAGTGATTTATATACACTGTTTCTAAACGTAAGAGCTTCTTGAGCTGTGATATGATCAATATCCTTGGTGAAGAAATTAACCAATAATTCGCTTTCGCCAATCTTGTTTAATAACTCACCGAAAAGTTTATTATCTTGAGCAGGTTGTAATTTGTTAGAATCAATTAAGTTCTTAACGAATTTTACCCATAACTCAAAATCTACTATACGAGCCTTCCCTGTTGGTGTATAGACAGATACATATGAACTTCCAGTAATCATATCGAAACAGATATCAGCCATAGTGATTTTTACACTATCGCTAGAATTTGTCATAACATACTTGTCATGGTCTATAGCAAATGATGCATATAAACCAATAATGTCATCAAGTGAAAATGTCCTCATATTGAAATTAGTTAAATAACACGATAAACAATTACGGTTATTATTCTTTGCATTTCTTAAGTTAAATGAAGACATTACTACCGGTGTTAGGGTTATACATACATCTTGAGAGATATATGCATTTATATTCTCTTTAATACTGCATATAGTAACTTCAGGTCTATATAACGCACAATTATGTGTTATTCCATCTGGAAATTCTTCTGTGTTATACCAACCACAAGTACTAGCTATCCAAAGATCTAAAAAGTCTTTAGTCATGGTAGATACATATCTGTTACCATAATAAGCAGTAGCATTATTTTGTCTAAAGATATTATAAATATCATAAGCATTAATAGTACCATCTACTAATAATTTAGTAGGGTCACCATAAATAAGTTTTTTAGCAGCATTGTAACCTGTATCGTATAAAGTATTACGAATAACATCTTCTGTATCGTAAAGCTTAGCAGGTAATTTATTAAACATTGATACTACATTTTGACGGTAATCTTTTAAAGTAGTAGTTACACTACATTTCTGTAAATAATCAAGATAAATAGCTTGTTCTAATACTACTTTCATTTGGTCAAATGTATGCAAATCTGATAACAAGAATACACCAGGTGCCCCTATCGGGCTACTAGCGTCATCAGAGGTTATCATAGCGTATGAAACCATGTTTGACATTTAACTAGATCCTTTGTTATTATTAAAAAATTGTCGACAATTTATGACCTTATTCAATAAAGTCATAGGATAAAGTAAGGAGTTTATACTAAATGGGACAGTTCAGAACAGAATTGTTTATCGATATGTTAATACTTATACTGCATTGTAGAGATGCTGAAAGTATTAACACAATAGAACAATTTATTGCGTTGTATGAGCGTGATGCTAAAGACACAAAACTCTCTAATGGAGAATACTTAGATTTATATGTAGATATAACAAAATTGATAATGCATAACAATATCGATATAACTAATGCAGATACAATTTTAATCAAATATAAGGCACATCCGGTAGTAGTTAAGGATCCTGAGTTATATACTACATTAAAAAGTATTATAAATGATAAAGAACCTTTAACTAAAGATATAGCTGATCAGTATCGTAAAGAATTAAATGCTGTATTAATAATGGATAACACATGTAAGTGTGTTAACAAAATATTTGCATGTAGTAGAAATTATGAAAGAAGTACACAAGGTATTTATAACACTATAAGTAAAATAAATACATTATGTTCAGAATTGACACAAAGTAATCAACGTCTGTTAGATGAACATAATGCTAGTGATACTATTATTAGAGACGTAGACTTTACTGATGCTGGTACTATAACTAAAGGTTTTGAAGTATATAATACAGTTAACGTTAAAAATATTTTTACTATGGGTTTACAAGGATTTAATCGTGCACTTGGTGGCAGAGGATTAAAATTAGGTGAATCTATGGTAATTAATACTTTACCTTACAATGGTAAAAGTTTAATGCTATTAAAGATAGCTAGATGGATAGTTAATTTAAATTCTCTATCAGCAGAGTTTAAAAATCCAGCATGTATTTTTTATAGCTTAGAAAATGAAACACCACAAAACTTAAAACAATTATTTGTAGAGATGTGGATATCGGATAAGAAAGAATTACCGCCTGAAAATATAAGTATTGAGTCTATGGCTACATATATCGGTAATATGTTTAATAAGTGTGGATGGAAATTTATACTTAAACGTAGAGTTGGTGCTAACTTTGGACCAAATGAATTAATGACAGATTTTAATACATATGTATCTATGGGTTATACACCATTAGCTGTTATTATCGACTATGTTAACTTGATGAAAAAGGATGATGATGCTAGTAGAGATTTAGCAGTACGTACGTTATATAGTACATTATGTAATTTCCTAAAGTCTAATAACTGTTGTTTTATCACAGCACATCAGCTTAATAGAAAAGCAGCAGAAGTTGTTAGAGCTAATCCGGTAGGAGCTGTTAAGAAATTCACACTTGATATGTTGAGTGATAGTACAGATCCTCAACGTGAAGTGGATATAGTGTTATATCAGAATAAAGAAATAGATACACTAGGAAGAGCATGGATGACTTGGAAATTAGATAAGCATCGTTATGATACTACTACACCAGAGGGAGATAAGTATTTTGCTTATATGTTTGATGGACCATTAGGTATAATGGATGACATAGAAGGTAAAGATATGTCAGTAACGAATATCTATGCAGTAGATGATGCTGAAGAAGAAAATGATGATACATTAGCATTGCAAATATAAAAGGAGAATACTTTATGATTTATACTAGTTATTTTGCACGTAGTAATAGATTGACAGATGTATACCGTATAAGTATATCTCTTTCAACTCCTTCATGGGCAACAGTAGAAGATACTATGCCAGTATTTGCACCTACATGGGACATTATAGCTAACTATAAGAAAACCGGTGATGATGTAGCGTACGAATTATCATACTTTAAATTATTACAATCTCGTGATAAAGATGTCAAATCAGCGTTAGATAAATTACAAGAGTTAAGTAAAGATAAAACTGTACTACTTTGTTGTTGGGAAAATGCTGATAAGTTTTGTCATAGACGTCTATTGCCTAAATATCTAGGTATTGATATACCAGAATACATGGCAGAACCTAGCATTTTTGATTCAATTTAATTTCATTTCTACATTATTAAGACGGATAGTAATTAATCTTAGGAGTTAACTATGAAAACATTATATATTGTCAGAGGTGTTCCTGGTTCTGGTAAATCCACATGGGTGAGAAATAATCTGCACATCAAGCCATTTGAAGCAGATGATTTCTTCATGCGTGATGGAGTATACCGTTATATTCCGGATATGGTACCTAGAGCACATGAATTCTGCAAACGTAGATGTGAAAATGCAATGAAAGAAGGTCAGGAAATTATAGCTGTGGCTAATACCTTCACTCGTAAGTGGGAATATAGTAAATATATTGAACTTGCAGAAGAGTATGGCTATGAAATAGTTATTCATGTATGTAAAGGTAACTATCAAAATATACATAATGTTCCTGATGATGTAATAACAAAAATGAGAGAACGTTTTGAGTATTAGTTTTATTCCTTTTAATCCTATTTAAGTATACCAGTCTTTATTAGGCTGGTATACTTATTTTTTTCTTTATCGTATGACGACTCATCTAAATAGGAGAATCCTAATGAATACTACAGCATCTATGACTTCTGAACAAGTTATGACCAAAAACCTTGTTGGAGAAGCATTAACTATAAATAATGTAACGGTAGATAGAATTGAATCAGATAACCCACCACAAGTAGCAGATAAGTTAATAACTAGATCTGTTTTAAATACAGAATTAACGTCTATAAACAAAGCGTTAAATCAATTAGATCCTGAAGGAGATTTATTTCAAGATTTATCAGTAATCTCGTTATCTCTAGTAGATACTTATTTTGTTAGAAGTACTGATTGGGTAATGAATAACTGGGCTATCGTTGATGGTTATATGTATTATAACAGTGGTTCATCTGCTAACTCACTTAAAATACATTCAAGTATCTTAACTAATCCAGGTCATTACGTATGTATAATTAATGTTGGTGCATTAACATCAGGTAAAGTAGAAGTACGTTTAAATAATGAATGGATAGCAACATTAAAAGAAGAAAAAGAATATATAGTTGAATTAACTATAACTAATCCTGCTACAGATGTTATTGAATTAGTAGCGGTTAATGTATCAGCAACAGATACAGTAAGATTAGATTCATTCGGTTTCCATTATTTAACTAATCGTTTTTATAAATATCTGGTAAATAAAGTTAGTCGCATGACTGAACTTAATCCAGATAATTATGTAACAGTAGATAGTTATGAACATCAACAAGAAATACTCGCTACACAATTTAGAGCACTAGTAACTAGATGTATGACAGAACTTACTACACATAAAACAGAAATTAATCCACACAATATTACACCTGAACTTATAGGTGCAGCTGCTTCTGATCACGTACATAGTGAATATGTTACAACATCTAATATAGAATCATTGTTACGTGATTTATTAGTAGAATATTCTAAAGTTGGGCATACTCACAGTGAATACTTAACTGTAAGTAGTGCACATACCTATATTGATACTAGCTTATCTAACGCAATAGCAAGTATTAAAGTTGTAGATCCGTTTATTATAAGTAAAGCACCACAAGCAGCATTACCATCACGTTATGCACAAACAGATGTTACTCCTGCTGTATCTATATTAGTACCATCAGCTCAAGCTAATGATAGTAATGGTAGTTTAGATTACTATTCTAGTATGATAACTACTAATCGTAAAGAGCTTATGTCACAAATATCTAATGTATTTTCTATTGATTCAGATAAAAGGGCTATTATACCTGTTGATTTACTTGATTCGGTAGTTAACTTTAGAATTACATTTAACCACACACGTAAAGTTAAAGGTTATATAATTCACTGTTATGGTACTAATAAGTTTACCGATTGGAAAGTTATTACTGGTAATACTACATTTATTCACCGTATCACTAATCCTACTAATTATGAATTAAGCGGTAACGACAATAAATGTGAGATTAATTTTGATAGAATAAGAAATATAGATTCT
>Ga0326511_10003304_pt1 | contig 12978 bp, 19 predicted proteins | sample 0_2496_0518_D_FD_203701 | JGI IMG/M metagenome (GOLD analysis project Ga0326511, IMG submission 203701) | Bovine rumen microbial communities from UC Davis, California, United States - 0_2496_0518 | ecosystem: Host-associated > Mammals > Digestive system > Stomach > Rumen | place: USA... | reverse complement strand
AATATTTAGCGATTATAGATAGTATGATTTAAATATAAAACTTCTCCCCGGTGGTTTTAAATTTAAATTTCATATAAATAAAAAATATAAGAATAAATAGGAGGGTTATATTACCATGAATAATACTACATATAGTGCAAAAAAAGGTGAAGTTGAAAGTAAATGGTATATAATTGATGCAGCAAACAAACCACTTGGTAGAGTTGCAACAGAAGCTGCCATGCTTTTAAGAGGAAAACACAAACCAACATATACACCAAATGTTGATACAGGTGATCACGTTATCATAATTAATTGTAAAGACGTAATTTTAACAGGAAACAAATTAAATCAAAAAATTTATAGACATCATTCAGGTTACATTGGAGGAATGAAAGAAACTCCTGCAAAAGTAATGCTTGAGAAAAATCCAGAAAAAGCTATGACTTTAGCTATAAAAGGAATGTTACCTCATAACTCTTTAGGAAGACAAAGTCTAAAAAAATTAAGAGTATATGCTGGAGCAGAACATGAAAATCAAGCTCAAAAACCAGAAGTATGGGAGGTAAGAAAATAATGGCTAAAAAAGAAACTATTAATTATTATGGAACAGGTAGAAGAAAAAACGCAATAGCTAGAGTTAGATTAGTAGAAGGATCTGGAAAAATAACAATCAATGGTAAAGATATAGATGAATTCTTTGGATTAGAAACTTTAAAAGTTATTGCCAGACAACCACTTACAGTTACAAATACAACTGCTAAATATGATGTTATAGCTACAGTAAAAGGTGGAGGATTTACAGGTCAAGCTGGTGCAATCAGACATGGTATTGCAAGAGCTTTAAATGAAGCAAATGCTGAATTTAGACCAGCATTAAAACAAAATGGATTCTTAACAAGAGATCCTCGTATGAAAGAAAGAAAAAAATACGGTCTTAAAAAAGCAAGAAAAGCACCACAATTCTCTAAGAGATAATTACAAGACTTATTTTGGAACCGACCAAAAGTCTTACAGAAACCCTATGTTGCTACAAAACAAAGGGTTTCTTCTTTTTTTGTAACTTCTCTTTAAATCTCATAAAAACCGCTCCATTTTCTTCAATAATATACATACAATATACACACAATATACAAATACAATGTACAAATTATATCAAGTCTATAGCTTCTATCAATTGTTCTATTGTTTTATGAGTATATACTGAATCTGTTATATCTGGTGAAGCATGTCCCATTATCCTTTTTATACAAAGTTTATTCGCGCCGAGCAGTATCCATAAGTCCGGGCGAAGCAATGTCTGCAATCATGGGGCCTATGTATTACATCAAATTCCATTTTTTCCATAATGTTATCCCATTTTTCTCGTCTATAATTAGAATACTGCATTTGCCTTCCAAAAGCATTTGTTATAAGGTATGTCTTGTCTTTGTTTTCTTCATAATACTTCCTAATAAAAGGTTCTATCTTTTTATTAATTGGTATTACTCTGTCTCTTCCAGCTTCTGTTTTAAGTCCACCTCTCATATACCTTTCATCTAAATGTACATTTTCAATTTTGATGTCTAATAATTCTCCAATTCTAAGACCTGTATAAATCATTATTAAAACAGTATCAGTATAATCAATATCATTTACATGCTTAAATAGTTTGTCTATTTCTTCTTGTGTAAATGGATGTCTGTTACTTTTTCCTTCTCGTTTTCCAATATCAACATATTGAGCATAATCCTTTTCTACAATGTCATTTTTCATTGCAAAAGTAAATAATACATTAAATAATGTTTTTATTGAGGCTCTTGTTGGATGAGCCATTCCACAGTCATCAATTACACCTTGTAAATGTGTAAGTCTTATATCTTTAAATCTAATTTTATATAATGATTTACAATATTTACGGTAAGCATTTCCATATCTTTCAATGGAACTATCACTTACTTTTCTAAAATGCTCTTTACTCCATTTTTTATAAACATCTGCAAAAGTTATAGTTTCTTTTGTAATATCGTATGGGCTTGAATTATATTCGGATAAAGCAATACATGCTTCTTCTTTTTTAGCAAAATATCCAAGATATGCATATAATTGCTTTCCTTCGTCTGTAAATCCTTGAGTTACTCTTACTTGATATGGCTTTCTTCTATTGCCTTTGAGCTTTATAATAGAGCCATACCCAGACGGCATTCTCATATTCAAATCTCTCCTTTCTAACCATAACTAAAATTCAAGTCATATCTTTTTTATATTAATCTGTTTTCTCATTTTTGTACATAGCTGAATCGTCTTCTCCCAAATAATCTTTCAATAATTTGGGAGAAATATGATAGCTGTATTTACTACTTGTTTGTATTGCAGTTCCTATTGGTAGTATCCCTCGTTGGAGACCAACTCTTACAAACATTTCACTTTTGTTCATCATCTTAGCTGCTTCTTTCACTGAAATATTTCCTTTCATTGCATATCACCCCTTATGTCTTAGAATTGTTCCATACGATTTATTTACAAGTATAAAACTATATTACTTTTGCTTGAAAATGTCTTAAAATGCTTTTTGAAGCTTCGGTTTTAATACTTAATCTATTGAATTTTCAAAGAGCTATGCATTCTTATTTTTCTTCTAAAAACAAGCTTTCCATTTAATTCTTTTGATTACTTTTCTTCCATTCATCGATAAAGAATCTATCTAGGTTTATAGGTAATAACCCTTCATCATAGTACACCTTTAGTTTATTGAAAATATTTAGTAGTTTTTCATATATGTCATCTATATAATTATTTTTTCTAAGAAAATCATCTATACCATTAGAACATGTTGCATCATAATTACTTATTATCGATACTTGTTCTTTCAAAATACTAAACAATTCAATTTTTTCTTTTTTACATGTTTCTTCTGGTTTTAAAATATCTTTTATAAAATATTGAATGTTTAAAAATTTTGTTATATCTATGTCATCTAAAGTAACTTTTATTTTTAAATCATTTTTTAAGCATAGTTTTATAAGTTGCTCAGTTGTTTCAGTTAATTCATCTTTAGTATTTTTCAGTTGTGATATTGATTTACTAATTTCACCCTCTATTCTACTAGTATCAGAATCAAAATACCAACTGCCAATTTCATTTAATTTTCCATTACAAAATGCTTCCAATGTTTCTCTCATACCATTTCTATAAATTGAGTCAATTATATCTAATGTTTCACTTTCATTAGATAATAACTCTGTTAATTCTTCTCCAAAATCTTCTTCATTATCATATTCAATAACTTCATCATTTTCTTCAATTTCTTTGTTATTTAGATTTTCTTTCTCATTCATTTTTATTTCCTCCTTTTTAATATGCAGAGCACTTTAGCATATTTAATTTTAAAAGTGCCCTGATAATGTTACTTTAATTCATCTATTTTTTCCTCTAAAACATCTAATAATAGATTTTCGTCGTTTAAATAAAAGTCTTGGCTAAAGTATTGATTTATATCTTCAATATTCGTGTTTAATATCTCTGGATATAATTCAATTATTGAAGATATAAACTCTTGGTTTATTTCTTCAAATTTAGAATACAAAGAAAAAAAATCTGTAATGCCTAAGCTCATATTGTAAAAATTTTCTTTAAATTTTTGCAATTTATCATCTACAATTTGTAGACAGTGTTCTTTAATTCTGGTAAGCATAAGTTGCAAGTCATAGGCTAGTTTATTAATTGCATCATATAAAACATTATCATCAAAACAATTAGATGCAAATCCATAGATTTTTTTTTCTGTTTCACGGTATTCATCAATTAGTTTTAAAAAATCAATTAGTTTTATATGAAGCCATTTTATAAATTTCATTCTAGTTTTGTCATTATACCATTCTGCTTCATCAAAATTGTGATAACCTAATTCATGAAATTTCACATACCTTTCAAATAAAAATTTGTATGGTCCTGGAGAATCTAAATAGTTCATTATGTTTCTAATTGGCTCTAAGCCCAACAACTGAAAATCAGTTGTTAAATCATGCAAGTTCTCCAAAGTTTCTTTCTTTTTTTGTATTACATTCATAATTTTCCCTCCTTTCATTAAAATTTCAACAGACAATAGTTGTTGATTTTTATTATCTTGTGTGTTACAATATATGAAATAATGATTTCCGGAATAATTTCATATCTGATATAAGTATAATATAAACATATATTTTATTAAAAGAAGGATTTTAATTTTTTACAAATTTCATAAAATAGGGGGTTAAAAATGCCTAAATCAGTGGAAAATGAATTTTCAAAAAAACCTGAATTTAAAGTAAATAAAAAAAAATATGAACCAAGTGAACGAGACATTATAATTTCTAGTCTTCCTGAAATGGAAAATCATCTTCTTGGATATGTTGTAGAAGTAGTAAAAAAAAGAGAAACTATAGTATTATTTCAACCAGAGCATACATATGTATTATGGAACAGTACTTTAATAGGATATTGTATTGTATACATTGCAAATAATGCCAACATTCTATTAGACTATGTACAAGAAACTATCGATAATTTTGAAAAAATATCATCGGATAAGACTAAATATAATAAAGTAGTAGAATATAAAAAAATCTTTTCAGAATTATCTAAAAAAATTGCAAAAACAATTCCCAAAGCCGCTTTTTGTTTAATAACTATATTATAGCCTTTATAAAACATTTAGACATTTTAGCAATAAATGAGTATAAATTTGAAGAAACAAGAGAATTAACAGTCAATAAACAGATTTTTTTATTATCTGAGATAATGGATTTTCTAAATTGGATACGCTTTTCACTTATAGAAGTATTAAATACACTTGAGGAATGCTTTAACAAAAATACTTCTAAAACCTCTTTATTTTCAAAATCTTATATACAATTGCCTAATTCTGTTTTAACTACAGAATATAAAAAAAATCATTTAAATGTTTTAAGTTATACTTATTATTTTGAAAGTGTTTTTGAATTACTAGATGTGATTTTATATCAAATTAATCTTAATGGGAGTGTAATAGTAAAATGCAAAAATTGTAATAAGTTTTTTATCCCTAAAAGAAATAATGAAATTTATTGTAGTAAAACAATATGTAAAAAAGAAGGAGCGCGTTTAGCACATAATACCAAAAAGAAAGAGAACAATTTGAAAGCTCCAGATTATTATAGTCGATTATGTAATAGATTAAGAAATAATAATAAAAATATTGAATTAAGGCAATTACAGCAAAAATACAATAGTACAAAAAAGGCATATAAAAGCATTTCTGAGAAAAAAAGAGATGAAAAATTAGTTAATTTTTTAATAAGTTTTGAAAAAGAATATGAGAAGAAAAACCCTCATAAATATGGACGCAAACCTCAGAATATAAGAAAATAGACAAGAGTTTATCTTGTCTATTTCTTACAAATTAAAATTATCAATAGCATTGTCCATTACATCTTGATTAATACCTATATATCGTAATGTAATTGATGGTGAAGAATGGTTGAAAACAGCTTCGAGCAATGCTACATCATGAGTCTGTTGATAAAAATGATACCCAAATGTCTTCCTTAATGTATGAGTGCCTATATTTTGTAATCCAATGTTTAGAGCTGCATTATTTAAAATAGTGTAAGCTCTTTCTCTTGTTATATGTTTATTATTACCATTTCTACTTTGAAATATGTAGTCTTTCATATTCAAATTCCTTACATATTGATATAATTCTTCTGCTAATATTGAATTAATTTTGAATCTCTTTATTTTCTTTGTTTTTTCTTCTCTGACCTCAAGATGTTTTTTTATTTCACCAGAATAATCCATAATATCTTCCACTTTTAGTTTTATAATATCTGATATTCTAAGTCCTACATTAATACCAAATACAAATAATAAATAATCTCTTGTGCCATTTTTCTTTAATTCTTCTTTCATCATTTCAATATCTCTTTTTCTCCTAATTGGCTCTACATAGTTCATTTTTTTAACTCCTCCTTTTAACACATTTTGTTATATTTAATATAACAATTAAAACCAATATGTTAGCTTCGCCAGTTTCGTCTTTCTTTTTTATATGCATTAAATTTAGTAATACCAAGACTTATATTGATTTAATACGAATATAACATAATATTTATTGTGTTATATTCATTATTTATTTTAACGTGTTTTTTGAACTTTGTAAGCGGGGAGAGAGCAAAAAAATAGACCAGCTCCTTTAAAAGCTGGTTTATTTTTCTATCTATTTATGGTTTCATATAATTCATTCAAATCTGTACTAACATAAGTTTCATCGACACTTCCACTACTGCTCTTTATAAGTCCAACATATACTGTACCATTTAACAATAATTTAGAAGAATTTTTCATATTAATTTTATAAATTTCTCTTGTTTTTGTTGATTTAGATTTTATTATTTCAATGTCATAATCTTCATCTGTTATTGTTCCAGTCGAATATTTTTTTAAAGCACTAGTTATCCATATTTTTGCTGACCTTATATTTTCTTGTTTTATATAGCTTACTATGCCAAAAATAATCAAAGCAACTAAAGCCAAAGCAGCAATAACTTTTATGTCATTTAATAAACTCGGTTTAGTTTCATTTTCCATATTTCTCCTCCTTTCTATCCATAATTAATATATCACTTTTATTATTTTTTGTCTACTGAAAATGTCAGTGACAATTATGTGAATTACTAATTTTATTTTTTTTGTATAAAATATTAAAAAGAAGGGAGAAGCTTATGTTTCAATTAGATGTCGAACCGATTTTAAATAAGAAAAATAAGAATAAATTCTGGTTATTTAATGAGCTTAATTCTATTGCTCCAATGTCTTATACCAACTTTCAAAATTTGGTAGATAATAGAACTCAGAGTATTAAATATGCTAATTTATATAAATTATGTAAGATATTAGAATGTACTCCAAATGACATTTTAGTTAATAGAAAATCAACGAGTAGAAAATAGTCTACTCGTTTTCTATTTTATAAAATTCAAAATGTTCGTATTTAAATGGCGCTATATTATCTAATACTATTTTACTAATTAATATTATTTTTCTTCCTTTATATTCAGGTTTCAAATTTAAAAAAATTATTTCTCCTTCAAACTTTTCTCCATTATTATTTTCACTTTCTAAATAGCAAATAATATCTCCTTTTGGATTATTCTTAAAACTTATAATTCCAAAAAACTCTTTATCCTTCCAAACAATATTTATATGTTTGTTCCTACATATATCAAAAACATATTGTTTATCTGGATTAAATAAAATATATGAATATTTTTCTTTTCCATTAATTTTTACTCTTGCATATCCTATATGTTTTCTTAATGATATTTTTTCTACTGTATCTATTATTTTTTCTTCCTCTGAATCAGTTTCACACAATAATATTACAAATGATTCATAATTTTTTAACATTTTATATCACCTTTCTTTGTATAGTCTCTATATTGTCAGTTTGGACCATTTTATTATTTTAGATATATAATTTACCTCTTTAAGTTTTAAAACTCGACCATGATTGATGTCGTTGTCCTGGACAAGTTCCTGACTTTAATAATAATCCTAAAAATAATATGCTCTGTAAAATTTCATTTTTTTGTTCTCCTTTCTATCAATTTCACCTTACAAAAAGAAAAACACTCAAAAGATAACTTCTTTCAAGTGTATAATTCAAGTTATCCTCATCTATCGTGATTTAGCACCTAATTTAATAGGTTGCTGTGAAGTATCGAGCACGTCTCTTAACAACTTCAACTCTTTATAAGGTTCTATTTATTTTTTCTATTTAAAGGTTTCATTCATTATGCCATTTTTCATATCTGCAATGTTATACAAATAATCCATTTTGTCAAAGGTTTCTTTTAAATTATTTCTAGCAGAAATCCAACCTATTCCATCAGTAAACCATACAAATTCAAAACCTTCAACTTTTTCAGATTCTTCAGCTATCATTTTATAGCTTCTTGCCGTTTCATTAAGCTTTGAACCTCCTCCCGAATAAAAATTAGTTTCAATTCCATATATACATTTATCAGTTTTTACAACAAAATCAAATCTCTTTGTAGATTGATTTTGGTTACTTATAAAAGACATATCTAATTTCCATTTTTCTTCTATTTCTTGTAAATACATTTCTTTGAAATATGTTTCATTTTTCTTAAAACCAGCTTTTTGAATAAATCGTTCAACAATATCTTCCATCAAATGTCCACCACGATTTTTTCTTGCATTGGAATTTAGTCCAGATTCTACTCCTAATACATAATCATACAGATTATTTATTAAATGATTCTGTATTAAATCAAATAATCCAGTTTCTTTCATAAAAACTTCATATTGTGATAAATCATAATTCATCTTTTGAAAATTATATTCAAATTTGTTTCCGTCCTTATCTAAAACAATTATTTCATATTGTCGAACTGCTAACAATATTGGAATACATTTTAAAACTTCTGGATATTTACTTATTAAGTCTTTAAAATCTTTCTCAATAGACTTGCTTCCTATTAAAGAATTCATCATGTTTAATTCTAATTTGTGCTCCTCGGCTTTTTTATATATTGTTTTAAAATCTATATAATATTCATAATCAGCTATACTATCTGTAAAAGTAAGTAACCATTCTGCAAAATTTCTTTTCATATTTATTCCTCCTTTAATTCTTCATATCTTTTTATTGATAAATCTAAATACTCTTTTTTATTATCAATTCCTATATATTTTCTATTTAATTTTGTTGCAGAAATACCAGTTGTACTACTTCCACAGAATGGGTCTAAAATTAAATCATTTTCTTTTGTTGATGCTAGTATTATTCTGTCTAATATTTCTAAAGGTTTCTGTGTAGGGTGTTTTCCATTTCTTTTTTCAGATGGTTTAGTCAATGAAGTCGTCCATACATCTTTCATTTGTTTATTACCATTTAACTCTTTCATTAAATCATAATTAAAAGTATATTTATTTTTCTTTAAATCTTTTTTAGCCCATAGTATAGTTTCAGTAGAATGAGTAAATGTTTTACAAGCTAAATTAGGGGGTGGATTAGTCTTTTGCCATGTAATATTATTTATTATTTTAAATCCTTCTTCTTCAAGAGCCATCCCTATTGAATAAATATTATGCAGTGTTCCACTAATCCATATTGTTCCGTTATTTTTTAATACTCTATAACATTCTTTAATCCATTTTTTATTAAACTCATGCTTTTCCTTAATTGATAGTGATTTATCCCATTTACCTTTATTTACACTTACCATTTTCCCACCACTACATGTTATTCCATCATTAGATAAAAAATATGGTGGATCTGCAAATATCATATCAAATGAATTATTTTCAAATGTATTTAATACTTTAAATGTATCATCCTTTATTAAACCAAAGCTGCCATCTTTATAGTAGAATTTATTTGAGAATTCCATTTTGATTGCTCCTCGTAATTTGTTATTAATAATTCAGAAATTTCTCCTCGTCCTTTTGCATTTGAATTAATCATTCTTTTAGCTGAAACTTCATTTATAACAAAACCTTTATAAATATTTTCAAAAAAATTATCATCTTTGTTTACATTCTTTGGGTTTGAATTACTTAACATTAATTTTGCTTTTTTTAAATTTAATTTATTATAATAATCAGCTAATTCTTTTTGATTTTCATCATTAAAATCTTCCTTTGTATAAGATGTGAAACCAGATGTAGTTGATAGTGGTCTATAAGGTGGGTCAAAATAAACAAAAGTATTTCTAGTTACAAAACTTTCACTTTTTTTATAATCACCATGTTCAAAATTAACATTTCCTATAAGTTTTGACAAATTTCTTAAATTATTAGGGTCACATATAGTCGGATTTTTATATTTTCCACAAGGTACATTGAATTTTCCATCTTTATTTACTCTATATAATCCATTAAAACATGTTCTATTTAAAAATATAAATTCAGATGCTCGTTTTACATCTATTCCATCTTTTAAACTATATGAATTATATTCAGTTCTAACATTATAAAAATATGCTTGTCTATTATCGCTGTCCAATATTATAAATTCTTTTTCTTTTTTATCTAATTCTTGAATCAAGTTTTCAACATCATTTTTTATAACATTATAACAATTGATTAAATCTTTGTTTATATCAAAAGCATAAGCTTCTTTTACTTTATAATTTTGTAAAATGTCTATTAAAACTGCTCCTCCACCAACAAATGGTTCTATATATCTTTCAATAGTACCATCTATTAGTTCTAAAGGATAATATTTAGTTAATTGTGGAATTAAACTATTTTTTCCACCAGCCCATTTTACAAAAGGTTTTACTATCTCCATTTTTTCCTCCAATATTACATTATAAAATATATCACATAATTATAAAAAATGCAATTTTAGAATTGCATTTTCCATTTTACTTTTTTTCACTTAGTATTTTTCTTGTTTCTTCGTTTAATGACTGAGATACACAATATCCATAAATAAATGCTTTTTCTACTAATTCACCTGTCTCAGCTCCAATACAATATCTTAATTGTTCAAGTAATTCGTTTTCCTCTTGATTTAATTTTTCTTGTAGCTTATCACTTATTTCTATTTGTAATTTATGCATTTCTTTATCCAATGTACTTGGTGTATAAATATCTTCTTCGTATTTTTCAAATAAGTTTAATAACATTGGAATTTCTTTTTGTTTATCATGATAATGTTTTCTATATCTTTCATCAAATTCATCAAGATATTTTTCAAATCCAGTTTTTACAATTTCTTTATTCTTCATATTCAACATCTCCTTTAATTATTACTTTTAGATTAATTCAAATTCATCAATTCCAACTAATAATACATGTTCCATTTCATCTTTCCATTTTACATGAATTCCACCTGCATTATCAACATGGTCAACAATTCCTTCTGTTCCAGATGGTATTGTTTTTAGATAATCGTACATTTTTATTAATCTTACCCTTGTTCCTTCTGGATATTTCTTTTTAAATAGAACAATATCTCTCCATGTATAATCTCTTGCTGTTGAGTACTTTTCTATTACTTCGATTATATCTACTACACCAATATCATCTACTATTCTTATTATGTTTAAAGGAATTATTTTTACTCTCCACTGATAGTTTTTGTCTCTTTCTATTTCTACAGTTCTGTAATACAGTCCGTTCATATAAAATGTTATACGAGTTATTTCTTCATCATCTTTTCTGGGTTCTAATTCAATATTATTATAATGTCTTATCACTCTTTTAATTAGGTTTCTTAATCCATCCATTTAAAACATACACCTCATTTTAATTACTAGCTTTCATTCTCTAAAATTTCAAATTCATCAATTCCAACTATTAAACTGGCTGGGCTATTATTTTCTAATGTTAAATGGATAGTACCTATGTCATCTACTATATCTACTGTTCCTTTTGTTCCTCTTTCAGTTTCTACTGTATAATCATAAACTTTTTTTATTTTTAATCTTGTACCTTTTATATATTTTTTCTTTATCATTTCAATTTCTAGTTTAGTATGTTCTTTAAAATGATTTTGTTTATCAAGTATTTCAAAAATATCTTCTAATTCTTTAATATTTACTATTTTTGAAAAATTTTCAGGAGTAAAGGTTATACTTAGTTTATCTTCAAATTCTCGTACTTGAATAATTTTAAAATCGTCTTTTTCTCCATGTCTATATGTTAAATATTCTAACGTTACTAAATCTTTTTCAAGTATTAAATTTATCTTATCTAAGTATTTTTCTGCCACTAACTCTATTACTTCAATTAATTTTTGCATTTTCTCACTTCCTCTCTTAAAAAATAATTTTATATTTTAAATCATATCGTGTTTTGTTATATTTGTAAGCTTTTTTTCAAGAATTTGAGTATGGAGCCCATATTCAAGTTTTGGGACAACTTTGTATTTTAGGAAGATAATTTATCTCTTCAGATATAAAAACTCCCCGAAATTTGTTCTGGGAGTCGTGAGGATAGTTATATATCTTCGTCTTCCATTAATTTTATAATATTTGATTCATTCATTTATTCATAATCTTCTACTTCTACATTGGTAAAATCCATTATTTCTTCATCAACACAATCATCTTCATCATCTTTTAATATCACTCCTGTTAAGTCTATTATTCCTGAGTCGACACCATCATCATCTAATGATACTTCTATTATTTCGTCTGGATTAGTATCGTGTTTCTTTTTTTCTTTTTTATTTTCTTCTTTTGGCTTTTTTCCATAAATATAGCCTCTCCAAGTTTTTGCTGTACTTTTTCTAATAATCTTTTTCTGTTCTTCAATAGGATATTTTTCTAATTCTTTTAAGGCATTTGCTAGTCCTCTTACATTTTTTAAATTAACTTCCCATTGTTTTTCCTGCTTTAGTTTTAATATATGTTCTGCAAATAGGTTTCTTAATTCTTTATTTATGTCTTTTTCAAAAACTACTTTATTAATTATGTCATAATCAGCTTCAGTTAAAGTAACTTCATCATTATTTTTCCTATTAAGAAACTGTTCTTGAATTGTTTCCAATCGGGAAACATTTACTTTTATGTATCTCTTTTTAGGCATATCATGATATTTTACATCTACTAAATTTAATGACTTAAGTTTATTTAATAATGTAAGTTGTTTCTTCTTTTTAAAACATATCTGTTTTTCAATGTTTTCTATTGTAGAATAAAAGAATCCGTCTTTTCCTAATTTTATCTTTCTTTCCCAGTATTGTTGTTCAGAACATAGTTCTCCTAATAAAACTGTTTCGTCTAACCCAAGTTCTTTTATTAAGTCTCTATTTAATATGATATAATTACCATTTGCCAATAATTTTAATAAATCTCTCATTTTTTTCAATTCTCCTTTAATATTACATTTTTGATTCTTATATAGTTTCTTTTTTAAATTATTTATGGGTTCAAAAAGGATACATAAATAATAATAAAAGAAAAACAATAGAAGAATAGTAATAGATATTTTCTTTCACTCTTTTCTTTTTTCTTTTTTTCAAGT
>Ga0326511_10003303_pt1 | contig 12979 bp, 13 predicted proteins | sample 0_2496_0518_D_FD_203701 | JGI IMG/M metagenome (GOLD analysis project Ga0326511, IMG submission 203701) | Bovine rumen microbial communities from UC Davis, California, United States - 0_2496_0518 | ecosystem: Host-associated > Mammals > Digestive system > Stomach > Rumen | place: USA... | reverse complement strand
ATGATTTGGCAGGAGCTGTTATATTACCCTCATACGCTCCTGTACTTGAATTTAATGTAAGTGTAGATGTAACACCATTAACAGTTGCTTTAACACTACTTATAGCCATTTACGCATCCTCCACTTCCCCAAATATTTCAATATACTTCTTTACATTCCTCTGTCCGAGATAATCTCTAACCGCATTTTCTGTCCGAGGAATAATCTGACCCGTTCTGAAAAAAGTAAAAAAATGCCCATTCTCCGCACGATATAAATACCGATCTTTCTTATCATCAAAATAGATAAGTTCAGCTTTATCTGTATCGTAAAGCAAACCATTAACTATCCTTTTCATCTTTAATCTCCTATCTGATTAACCGCTCTTCGGAGTTCCAATTTTCCACCAAAAGCACCATTGAATGTGAATGTATGTTTTTGAACAACGGCTTGCAATGAACCTAATATTTCACTCTCCATAAATATGATATCTCCTGCATCTATTCTAGGTTCGCCGCGATAATCAACCATATAGGTAACATTATTCGCATAATAAAAAGCCAACCATTCAGCCACCTCTTGAGCTAAGTCTTGGCTGGTTATCAATGGATTTTCAAAAGTAACAGGTTGACCCGTAGGATTAACACTAACTGTCACATATACATCATCCTCCACCTCTTTAGGATCTTTGCCTGTTTCTTGTTCGTATGAGAAAACCTTAACCGATATAGATGATACTTTTTCTTCTCTTGTTCCGGTTGGATATATATTGTTATCAAATAATCTCAATGTATAATCTGTTAAATCACCGAATGTTACTTTTTTTACAAGAACGCGATTATTAGGGGTAGCTTTCATAAATCGTATAGTCATAGTATCAAAGCGACCGAACTCGTTACCTATAACATTCTTCCCTGTTACAAGATTGGTAATTGTATCATCTCCAACCAAATCACCCTCAAAGTATGTCAATATTTCTATTTCTTGCGGCGGATTACCGTCAAAATAGATGATTAAGCCATAATATGTAAATCCTGCCTCTAATTGTAATGTGACGCTAGGAATAGATGTAAAGTTGCCGTATTCATCCGCTACTTCTTGCGTGATATACCCGGTTTCTGTTGAATAATTACCATCTTCCGGCAAAAATAGCATCATCCCATCCGCAAGCCAGAAATCCTGTGTTAAATCAGCATATATGGCAGTTGAGCCTGTTTTAAGATTGCCTGGATTTGAGTATTCAGCGGCACCTGTTGTTGATACTATGATATCGTCCGGCTCTATAACATTAGCAAATGCAGCTTGTAAAATAATCTGACCATCCGCATTCTGATATAAACTACATCTTCCAGCATTAGCTATTAGTTGTAATGCTTGTGCATAAGTCATACGCTTTATAGGCGCATCTATTGTGATATCCTGCAAGTATTCATCAATAACATATTCGTCTGCCTCTAAACCTGCATCTGTAAGAATATTGACCGCTTCATCGTAAAGAGAACGCTCATATATTCTATTGTTTGAATAATAATCTGTCAGAAACGCAAATCGGCTTTCTGCAACAAATTTCATTCTACCTCTTGTAGATGACCACTCTGTAAGCCTAAATACCCCCATATTAAGCCATTCTATTGACCCATTAGATAATTCTAAGCCTGCCTTTACAGACACCGCCTGTCCTGTCTCTAGGAAGTTTATTGAGGAATTTACATCATCCACATTATAAAGATTATCTTTATCAATAATTGTTAGTGTAAATTTCTGAGTTGGCAAATTTTCCGAAACTTCGTGATTATAACTATCAATCTGCGCATTCACTATCTCAGAATTAGTAAATAATAAACCCTCACCGCATAAAATCGAGTTTATCCGCATACGTTTGTTATCAAGCTCTATAGGTGTTATAACGACCGAAGATACATTAAACCAGGTATCAGAAGTCGAAAAATAGCCTTTATTTATCTCATAAGTCCTAGTAACTCCACCTGCGGTAATACTAAATTCTGTAGGATAGTTGTTACCAAAATCTATAGTAAAACCTTTTATGTCATAAACTGTGTCAAAAGTGATTGTAACAGCCCCATCTATCTCTTCTGTAACAATACCTTGCGGCATTGTCCATTCGCCCTCATTTTCTGGAAGAAATAACATAGTACCATCTGCTCTCCAATAATCCTTTTCGAGAGTAGCATACTCAGCCGTTATTTCCGTCCCATTTATGGCATTATTAGGAGTTGAATACCATTCAAAATCTCCGCTAACAACCGCATCAGCTTGTGCCTCTTGATTTATAACTCCAAGAGTTACACGCATATAGCCGTGAGGTCTAATAGCCTCTTTCATTATGCTTTTGTATTCATTTGAAGCATATTTCATATCTTAAAGTCCACAATCTATAAGGTTAAACTTGCAATCAACATAGTTTTTATAGGAATATCCATCTAAAAATAATGGATGACCTGTTGTATCTCCGGGGTACATCGTCAATGTTCGTCGCACATTATCATCTCCTGTAAAAGTGACAGGAACATAAAACGGTTCTAAAAGTGACTTTATATAAGCCCAATCTTCCGCGTCTATACCGCTCCAATGTAGGTTATTTATCTTCCATTGCCTACGTCCTATAACTTGACCTATTACTTGTCCAAATGCGTTACGCCCAGCATCTACATTTATAGTAGATATTATTTCCATATCGGGATGAGGACACGGTATCGGTTGCCCATTTATCATTAAAAAATTGCTATATGGTCTATACATATCACATTCCTATTTTCATAAACAGATACGCAACTATTATTGAAACTATGCTTGTTGCTATATGGCTTGCTATGGATCTCCATTTTTCACCGTCACGACCCTCCATCTTGTCAAGTCGCTCGCCTTGCTTTTCTTGTTCTTTCACCATATTTGCCATATTTACGGCTAATTCCTTGACTGTGGAGGTTAGATTGCCTATCTGTGTGACGGTATTCTCCAAAGCTGCAAGCCTAGCATTTTGTCGATCATTCTCATCATCAATCCGTTTAGCGTATTCTTCGTGTTCCTTGCGTGTTATGTAATCGTTATCCATTCTTGCCTCCAATAAAAAGGAGACACCCTATAGAAGTGTCTCCCGTTGACTTATAATCTGCCCATAAAAGGATGTGTTACGATGTGCGAAGTTGATAGCCTAACATCCTCTGTCCTCTGGTATTTGCCATAGCAATATCTCTATCGCCTATAGAAAGTTCTTTACTTTCAACTACTGAGATGAGAGTTTCTTCAACCTCTATAAGCCTTTGCATAAGCAAAGCTTCACGCTCACTAGACGCTTCAACTGCCGAACGAATACCCGTTATTTCTGCCCCACCTGCAACGGCATTTCTACCGCCTACGGTGCCAAGCATTTCAGGAATACCGCCCTCACCTGCCGCAAATATCGAATAGGATGTTGATGGAATAAAACCGCCGTTAGCATAAGTAGGTATTCTAGGCAGGCTAATATGACCCACATTTGATATTATGCTATCCACACCGGGTACTTTTTGAGCCAAATCTATAAGTGAATTAAGCGCATCAATAGCACTATTTACCATAGACTCTATACCGCCAATCGCGCTATTTAACGCACCAATAGCATTATTAGCAGCCTCCTTAAACGCTTCTTTGAATTTAGGGGCTATATTTGATAACAATTCTTTCCACCTATTAGCCGTAAACCACGGAGCTACCTTTTCAGACCACCAAGAGTTTATATCCGTCCACCATTGACTAACCGTCTCATCCCACTTTGATTTTATAGAGGTTTTTATAGTATCAACTAATTGTGTCCATCTTTCAAAGGTGAACCAAGGTGCTACTTTTTCATCCCACCAAGCCTGTATATCAATAGCCCATTGTCCAACAGTTTCATCCCATTTTGTTTTGATTGATGTTTTTATACTATCTGCAAGTTGCAACCATCTTTCTAATGTAAACCACGGCACAACATTGGTTTCCCACCATAAAGGCAGATCAGTTACCCAAAATTCCTTAAACTCCGTCCACTTTTGAGAAAGTCCGTCTTTTATGCCTTGTCCTAATTCAGACCACATTTCAGCGGAGAAAAATCCTTGTGCGGTTTCAATTATATCTGTTGCCCATTCTTTTACCGCCTCAACCGCTCCGCTTGATGTCATACCATTGACAAATCCATCATCCATCCAACCTGCATAGCGTTCTGTAGCTTTTGACGGTGAGCCTAATTCCAAAACATTATGTATAGCATCAAGGATATTCTGTCCCCAGGCACGACCAGCCTCTTCTGCCCCTGTAGATGAATTTACGCCATTTATATAGCCCTCATCCATATATTTTGCGTTATCTTCCGCTTCGGAGTACATAGTGTCGCCTACTTCACCGAGTATGTTTTCCCATTCCGAGTTTAATACCGTAATTGCTCCACCCGGTCTATCTACTGATGCCGCATCAATATCAAAAAGTCCATCTATTATCTGTTCAGCCGCATCCGAAGCCCATCCTGCACCATCTATACCAAGTGCGCTCATATTGGTTTCTATTTCCGATGATAACGGGTCTATATAATCGGTCTTATAAGCATCAACACGACCTTTGATAAATTTATCCATTCCCTCGGGGTGGAATAACTTTTCGTACCATTTCATACTATCCCAATCAGCCTGCGCATCTGTGATAATAGTATTGATATTATTTATAAGGTCTTGTTGCATTAAATCGGTAGTAGATTGTAACTCTGTTGCCACTTGCGCATTCATATTAGCAAGCGCATTAGGATAACCCTCTTCTAACATTTTAAGGGTTTCCTCGTCGTTAGCATCTCTCGCCGCTTGTTTAGCTTTATCCATAGTAGCTTGAAAATCAGCTATTACAGAATCACCTTTATCTTGCATTGATTGAAGAGCAGTTTGTATACCCTCCATATCAAATTCGCCTGTTTCAGGATCTAAATAAGCATTCCAATCTATGCCATATTTAGCGGCATCCGATAAACTATACAGTGATTGAGTAACTGTATCTGTGCCAGACGCAAAATTAACAAATTCCGCATAAGCAGTATTCCATTCGTCTGTACCATAAGGAACTTCTTGTAGCTTTTGGCGCAAATCTGCAAGTTTCTGTTCCTGCTCTGTGGTATTTTCTACAATATGCTGTGTTAATTCACCTACAGCGTCACTTGTCAATCCATACGCCTGTGCAACGGCTCCACCCTCGCCAAAAGTAGCAAGTAGTACATCAGCCGCCGCACCTATTTTAGTTTCTGTTGCTTGTTGAAGTTCATCAAATTTCTCGGAGATTGCACTTGAACCCTCTTCAACAGATAATACCCCGGCGTCCATTTCCGTTTTTATTTTGGAAATCTCAAAAGCTACATTTGATACATTTTGCCGTGCCGTATCAAGTGTGTTAGATTTTTCGGAGGCAAGTTCCATACTATTGCTCATATCGGTAAGAGCATTAGTAGTATTTCTTATCAATTCATCTACAGGCACTCCCTCACCTGTAAAGGCATTTTTAATAGACTCTGCAAATCTAGCCTCTTCTATATCTTTCATTGCAGATACAAGACCTGCAATCGCACCAACAACACCGATAACACCAGCCGCTATAATTCCTGCTGGGAAACCGAATACCATTGAAAATACAGTACCTGCTATTGCAACACCTGCCGCCAATTCAGCGATATTTCCTGCAAGCGAGCCTATTCCTGATGTAATATCATAAATCGCATCTTTAGCCAATGCAAAATCAGCAAATCCAGCCGCTACAACTCCGATAACCTTTACCAAAGGTGATAATGTAGCACCAAGGCTTGTAAATGCGCCATTTAAGCCAACTACAACGCCCTCACCTGCCTCCATAGCGGTATGGAATACGAGTACCGAATTTCTGACCGCATCAAAAGCCTTTCCAAGGCTAGGTACAACCATACCAAGAGAGGTTAAAGGTGAATATCCAGCTTTCATTGCATTAGCAAATAAATCTGTAGCGTGAGATAATGCCGTCATATGGTTTACAAAATTTGCAATAGTGGAAACTTTGAGCAGTTTGGTAAGCCCTACAAGCGTGAGCAATGCCGTTTCAAAAGGAGCGGTTTTGAATGTTGCCGCATAAGCATCTATCGCACCATTTAAGGCTATCCATATCAACTTGCCTATCCGTTTTAGTATTCCTGTAAAGTCAATTTCTACAAGAAATTCGCCTATCTTGCGTCCTACTTTATCCCACTTAACTCTTTCAACCGCTGATATAAGCATATCCAATATGCCCTTCACCCAAGAGTTGATTGAGTGAGCAAACGCCTTAAAATCAAAGTTTTCAAAGAATCCATTTATCCCGGCAGCTATAGATTTTCCAAACTGTTCCCAATTTGCCGTGTCTGCAAATGTAACGGACGCATATATAGCCGTATTAAGGGCATTAGCAATAGTCCGTCCTAACTGATAGAATAAATCAGGAGTAATAAGACCATTGAGAAAATTAGCAAAATTCGTGCCAAAATTCCTAGCCTTATCAAAAATTGAATCCCAATCTATATTTTTCATTGCATCAGCTAGAGTTGTGGACATAGTACGCCCTAAATCAAACCACGATGCAATATCACTCTTGTATTTTTCAAACGATACCGCCGCTGCCGTAGCCCTAGACTCTGACGCACCGCCACCACCTGTAGCATCTCCACCGCCGCCACTTCCAGAATCATCATCCGGGGATAATACATTAAGCTCGTCTATTCCAAGCAGGTAATCTTTCAGTTTCTTTGCGTTTCCTGCGGCATCTCCTACGGAATCCGCATAGTCCGACATATCATCATCCATTGTCAGACCTACATCCGAAATCTCAATCTGCCAGCCTAACAACTTGCCGATCGCATTTAAGCCTTTTTCTACAAGGTCTATAAGGGTATTAAGAAAATCTCTAACCCTAATAAGAGCAGGTCTAAACGCATTTATCAGACCTGTACCGATTAGCGATCCTAGTTTTTGGAATTGCTGTCCGATTGTACGAGTGACATTAGCCCAAGTATCCGCCGTCTTTGTAAAATCGCCCATTACACGCCCCATTCTATCCATTACATATTGATAGCGGAGCATTGTCTTTTCAGCTTGTGTCATCGACTCTATATCAGCATTAAGGCCATTGCGAAGAGCGTATTCTTTAAGCGTAGCTTGCGTAAGATCAAGACCATAAGCCCTTAAAGGGCGTGTCATTCCTGTAAATATAGACTCTAAATCTTCTGCAACCTCATCATATTCAAGGTTATAGAAAGATCCCATATCAGCGGCTAGTTTAGTCAGATTGATAGACACATCAGCCATTTCACCGCCTAAATCTTTATAGGCATTCTGCAAGCCGGATAACTTGCCCGTAAGGTATTCAGACGCACTAGCCACTTGCTGATTTGTGATACCCATAGCCGAACCCATAGCTTGATAACGGCTAGAGAATTGCTTTGCGGTAAGCTCTGTCATACCAAATGACATCATTGCATTATCAGCGAAAGTCTCTACTTTATCGGAGGCATCTCCAAATACTGTATCAACTACATTCTGTGTTTCTACCAAACTTGAAGCCAAATTTATAGAACTGCCAAGTTTAGAAAAGACTCTGAACAAAAGCCAATATGACGCATATATCTTGCCTACTGCCGCTGCAAATGAGAATGTAGCTTTAGTGGCTCTTTTTGCGTTTCCTGCAAAACTGTTAAGTCTAGGACTAACAGCAGATACCGCCGCACCTGCTCTACCGCCTTGTGACGCAAGATTAGCAAGTGCATTAGCAAGGTCTATAACATTCTGTGATACCGCCGGAGCGTGTGAAAGAGTAGATATAAGCTGATTAAAGGCTACCCCTAGTTTAGGGATATTCTCAACCGCCGCCGTTGCAGACTTATAGCCGAATCTTGCTAAACTTGCCCCTAAAGCATCTAATCCCTCTATATTAGGTATCTTTATGTTTCCTAACTGTGATAATCCCTGTGCGATAAAAGGCAGATTATTAGCAGCATTACCGACAGATTTATACCCTAATCGTGATAAATTCTGCGCCAATACATCTATACCCTCCATATTGGGTATAGATACATTAGATAGTGTTTGTAATCCTTCGGCTATTTGCGGTAAAGCCATAGCTGCACTACCAGCATAAGAACCGCCTAATTTGCCAATAGAAGCCGCCAAATTGGAGAGATTTGTCATATCGGGTATATTTATACCCTCTAACTGTTGTAAAGCCTCTACAAGTCCTGTGAGAGGTGCAGGAGATATACTTTCAACGGCTGATGCAATATTTTGTACCGCCGGTACTACCTGCTCAACATTCCCCATACTAGAGAAAAGTTGTTCTTCCCAATCATCTCCCGATACATCTATGTTATCCGGGATAGTCATAAAGCTATCACCGTCAACCATATCAGCTAAAGATGAAGCCGCTTCTTGTGCGTGTTCAGATACATAATCTAACTGTTGATACAGTCCGGGTAGTTTCCTCTCCGCGTTTTCTATTTGAGTGCCTAAATCACGCAAGATACGCGCTAATTCGACAAATGCCTCTGTCTGTGTATAAACATCGTCTATGTTCCCAGCACCGCTCTGTTTTATGGAATTTTTAATGAACTCGGTATAATCGTAACCTTGATTAGAAGTATTCCCTACACCTATGGTTGCACGGAGCGATTTTGCATCATCCGGGTACTCTTTCCATATATCTTTAGGAATAGCAAGATTTTCTCTGCTAATCATATCCCGGAGTGTATCTCTTGTTTCCCTAGCCGTTTGCTGTACTAATTCTAACTCGGCTATCTCATTGGATATTTCCTCGCGGCTCTTGCTTGTGTTTATTCCCTCGGAAAATACCTGATTAACCGCTTCTCCTGCGGATTGCAACCCGGATAGTTTACTTGCGGAACTTGCAAGCGCATTGATAGCACTGGCAACGCCTTTTAGGTTTTTGGAATCTATATTATTGACCGTCTGCGCCAAATCGAGCATACCCATAGATAGGTTACTCATTGACGAAGAGTATTTATCGAAATTTGAGAATGATAGAGCCTGATCTAGTCTTTCGAGACTACCTATCAGTCTATCTATATTTGAAGCCGCATTACTTGAATTTGCGGATATTTTCAATTCTAAAGCATCTAATTCTGCCGGCATATATTTTCACCAAAAAAGGCGGCTTTTACACCGCCTTATCAACCTTTGAATTGTTAAAGGGTAGCGACTAACTCTATCATTAGCCGGATTGTTTCTTTGCTCGTTCAAAATTTTTCTGCATAGTTTCAAGCTGCAAGAAAAATGACTCTGTACGCTTTTTCTTTTCCTCTGCCGTAAGTGGCTTAATGTCGATATTATGCAAAAACGGCTCTTTAGGATATTGATACGGCTTTGTATGCTTTTTGCGCCAAAATTCAGCATTACATACCGTTGATTGCAATGCCTGTCTAACATATAGACCTAGCATATAATCTCGTTCATCTTCCATCTTTCGCTTTATCGACATTGCCTCATCATAGGCTCGTAAATCATTAAGCGTTGAATGGTAAAACTCTTTCTTTGTCAGACCATAAGCAAGATATTTAGGGTATAATTCCCTGATTACTTCGCACCAGCTTTTTTGTGATCCTGCGGCTTCTTCGTCTGTTTCGTCTCCGTCGCAATCATCTTGTTCATCGGCGCGTACTTCTCGAAAAAATGATCTTCACCTATTATCTCGATCATCTCGTTAAGAACATCATTCATATCCTTTTCGTCATTCTCTACAAGATATGTTTTAAGGATAGCCTTAGCGTCACTTCTTGAATGAATGGTATCGCTATGATGTTCAAGAAGTCCGGCATAAAAGAGTGTAAGTGTCGTTTTGGGAACATTGGCAAATTGCGCCACAACCTCTTGTATAACACTCTTACGATCATCAAGAGAATTAGCTGCCTCTGCCTCTGCTTTTGCCTTTGAGTACCCTATCATCTGATTCATAACCTCTACGGTCAAATCATCATACATTGAAGCCTCAATGCTAAATTCAAATGTGTACTCCATACCACCTATTGTTATTCGTTTCATTTTCTTCCCCTTTCCTCATATTAAGCAAGGGGAAGGGCAGCCGAAGCCGCCCTATCCCGATTGCTAATATGCTAGAAATTAGATACCGTAACTTCACAGGTATCAGTAAATCCGCCATCCGCGGTAGTTACGGTAATCGTTGCTGTTCCTGCGCCGATACCTGTTACAACACCACCATCAACTGTTGCTACATCTTCGTCACTTGTTGACCAAGATACAGTCTTATTAGTTGCGTTGCTAGGCTCGACTGTAGCGGTAAGCGTTGTTGTATTACCTACCGTTACACTGGCAGTATCCTCATTTAGAGAAACGCCCGTTACTGCCACCGGGACTACGCGTTTGGGCGTATCGCCTCATCCATACCCTTATACTCATTGATGGTAAGAGTCATCTCTACGGTCTGTAGCTCATTCTGTGCCATCTCAGACATAGGAAGCTGCTTAGGAGGCTCTGCAACCACATAGAAGCTCTTTGTAAGATAAGGACTCCAAACAACCCACCACATAGACAGGTTCTTGTTCGTCCGATTCTCATAAGCATCAATCAGAGTATTCCACTCGGCGATAGTATCATCCGTAGGATTGATAGTAACAGTCCACTCACCGCCTGTATCCTGACGACCTGCGATATAGCGTGTTACATAATCTTCAAGTGCGGATGCGTCAATCTGCTCTGTAGATAGCTCGATACCACCGATAGAATTGATACGCGTAAGTTTGGTAAATGCCGTAGGCTTTGTGCCAGCGGTTGTCTCTAAAGCATAGCCAAACTCTATGCCAAGAGTTGAGATTCCTGCAAGTGCCATCTCGTTATCCTCCTATAAATTGTTCTAGGTTAGCGACTATGCCCTATTGCATAGCCGGGTATAAGAAAAGGACGGCTAAACCGTCCTCTACTTAACTATATCTGTGTCTCCATTACCTATCACTCGAAAAGCCATAATCTCGCCAAATGCAATCTTATTGTTTAGTTGTGCTGTAGGTAAATTCTTCACATTATATCGAAAGCGTTTTAACTCTTTTGTTGCAGCTCGCAACACCTCTTTGCAGTCGTACTCGGTAGTATTTGTCCATACCCGAATATAAACGGTGCTATTTACCGCATTTACCGTCTGATTTTCGAGATCTTGACCCGTTTCTTCCTGTTCCTCGTGCAAATAAAGTGTAGGAAATTGAGCAGGTGTAACTATCTCATTAGTTGCTCTACAATGCAGATTAGGAAAAGGCGCATTATCGGCATTTTTTAACATATACGCTATTTGCGTAAATAATGTTGATTCAATATTTTCATACCACTCAGACATTACTAAATACCTTTCGTCCTATTTCTTCTATCTCAAATTGCATTGCTAATCCTGCGGCGTGCATTGGATATGTAGGAGCTTCACCAAAGCTATGATGTTTTTCTCCTGTTTCGTCATACCAATACCAACCATTAGCATCAAATGCGTGTTTTTGCTCTGGCATAGTGCCTTGACCTACTCCCTCAACATCATCTAAAACCTTTGCAAGAAAACCGGAACCAAACTCCGCTAATAGTAAAGGGCTAACCTCATAAGACCTTTTATTAGTCCTCTGTTTATCGGTGTACCATTCCCTAATGATCTTTTCTTTATCCATAGCAATTAGGATACCGTCACATCCAACATCTGACTGCTCTATCCGTTTCTCAAATGTTATCATCCCGGCATATTGTCCCGAATTTGCCTTTGCGGTTCTTATTCCGGCATCCATTAAGAGATTTACAAACCTCTCGCAAGCATCGTTTAAGCAACTTTTATATCCTTGCAATAGTTCTATAGCATCTCTAACAGAGCCTTTCTTGCTAATGTTTATCCGATATCTTTTCATACTACTGCCGCTAACAAAGCCTTGTAGAAGTGCCGTCCTGTATTCTGTACTCCGACTATTCGATAATCTGCCGTTGTCTCGTCCACTTCGTCACCCTTATAACCGATTTCCGATGTTTTCCATATCAAAACCCCCGGAACAAATGGAAATTCGCCTTTTTTGAATGTGATCTTTGCCATATTCGAGGACTCGTTACCAAAGGGCTTTAATTCATCTTCTGTCAGTTCACTTGTGATAGAGTTCCAAAATTCAACAGGTTTATCATATCCTGCCGGACTCTCGCCTGTTATACGAGGAATTTCTTTTCCATCCGGCATTACATCATAAATGATATTTCCCTGTTCATCCGTGGCATATATAGGCTTTCCCTCGTGATAGGTTGCATAAAACATTTTCTGTTTTACTCGTTTTGCTGTTCGCATAACTACACCCTCGCTATTGGTAAAATGCCATAAAACAACTCATTTCTGTCGGAATATTGTATATTTTCGCCATCAGCCGAATAATTATTCTGACCCTCCGCGCCTATCTTTACATAGTCATATAAGGCTATAGCTTTAATCTGCGTGTAGTAGCCAGTCATATCAGCCTCAATCATAGCTTCTGAATACGAGTTGGGGTATTTACGAGCCGCTTTCACCTCTCGTATAGCCCCTTTTACCTTGACTTCGAGGATATCCCTATCAAAGCCCTCCTCATTTTTCAGTTCGATTGCAAGCTCCGATGTTATGTCGGATTTAATCTCCTCTAAAGTCATATCGCACCTCACAGAGTAGCTATAAGTTCTTCGCGCAACTGTGCTGCCTTTTTATCCTCAACATCAATACCGCGTTTCTTCGCCTCCGCTTTCAGAGAGAAAAATGGCATATCTGCTATGGATTCAGCAGTCAATGTTGCCTCCATCTTTGCATCTTCCTTATGCTTCTCTTTCTTAACTTCTTCTTTCTTTTCCGTCTGAATATTGCCGTCAATCTTAATTAACGGCTTGCCTAATGCGTTGTTTGCACTCGTCAACTCATTAAGTCTTGAAAGCGTTACCTCATAACCCGTGCGAGGGAATTTATCCCCCACACGGTATAAGTGCTTTCC
>Ga0326511_10003301_pt1 | contig 12984 bp, 7 predicted proteins | sample 0_2496_0518_D_FD_203701 | JGI IMG/M metagenome (GOLD analysis project Ga0326511, IMG submission 203701) | Bovine rumen microbial communities from UC Davis, California, United States - 0_2496_0518 | ecosystem: Host-associated > Mammals > Digestive system > Stomach > Rumen | place: USA: California... | reverse complement strand
GATGTTACCTGATAGGATATAAAGTTGACGGGTGTTGACATCAGGTCAACATCCTTCATCAGCATAGGTGCGGTAAACACAACATCCAGCGTAACAGGTCCGCAGGTGAATTTATAATAGGTATTGGTGGCCAGTACGTGGCAGTTGGTCTGGTTGGCAATCTGCTCGCCTGTGGTGCTGTAGTACAGACCGATATCAGCCAAAGCACCGCCCGTGGTATTATGTACATGGTAGGCAATCACATTCTCCCCTTCGTGCAGAACAGCCTTGTCGGCATCGGTAAGCTGATAGTCCACGTTCTTCACCCAGGTCTCGCCCGTGGAGAAAATCTTGCGTCCGTTGATGTATCCTTCGCATACATCATCGTGCGAGTAAATGACATGCAGGTCACGTTGCAGGTCCTCAGCAGTAAGTGTAATACGGCGGCGGATATAGACATCCGAGCCTGCTGCCGTCCAGGGGGTATTCACATTGGGCTGGTCGGATGTTCCGAAAGCACCCTGTTGATCCTTCCAGGAAGTACCTGTATCATCAAAGTCCTCATTAGTCCAGGTGGTTCCGGAAAGTGAGGTTGTACGAACGCGGGCATCCCAAGGACCCTCATCGGCCATGGCTGCGATTGAATGCATTCCGGCATGGAATCCCAAAGTGTTCCGGAACAGGCCCACATCTGCCAGGGCACCGCCGCGTGTATTGTTGACATGGAAGGCAATGACGTTGTCACCTGCTACAAGGGCTTTACGGGCCTCTCCCTGCAGGTGCACCTTGACATTCTGTCTCCATGTGTTACCGCCGGTAGCCTCTGCCAGTTTTATACCATTGATGTACAACTCGAAATCGTCATCGTGCGAATAGATAATCCACAGGTCCTCTTTCAGATTCTCCTCTGTAAGGGTTACGTGCCGGCGTATATAATAATGTGATATGTCATTCCAGTTAGTATAGACTCCCTCATACTCGCTCTGGTTACCGAAGGCTCCGTATCCGTTACTCCATCCCGCTTCACTGGCTTCCTTCTCATACCAGTTGGCTGCGACGTTCGAACGCTTGATCTTCGCCAGCCAACGTCCTTTGTTGCCCATGGGAGCAATGCTCTCCAAGGATACATCTTTCATCGTACCCATGAAACGGTAGTTCGTCCCGTCCACACGCAGGATGCCGTCCATGGCCTTTACCGCACCTGTCCAGTGACGGGTGGTTCCGCCGGTCAGCTTGTTGTAAGGCGACCAGAAGGAAATGTAGGGGTCATTGGAAATCAGAGGTACTGAGGGCAGACGCAACTTGGTCTGCTGATAGGGTGTGAAGTAGTCTGACTGCGCCTGCAGTGCTGCTGACATCAGCAGGGCAAGCAAAAAGGTTAATGTCCTGTTCATAGGCTAATATCTGTAATTATTTGGTTTTTGCGCTGCGAAATTACATAATTATGCTTTAAGTGCAAAGAAATCAATATGTAAAATGGAAAGTTTTGAATGATTCTTCATAAAAAACACCTGTTTTGGCACAAAAAACATATAATTGTTTGGCTGGTATTGATATTTTTTTGCATATTTGCATGTCGTATGAAAGATTACAACTTAAAAACCGAGAAAACCAACCTATAATAATTAACTTAATAAAAAACAAACAGCATGAAAAAGTTTTTCTTATTTCTCGCTACGCTAATGTTGGGCTTTGGTCAGCTATTTGCTGACGAAGTCACGTTTAGCGTAAGTGATCTGATGGCTACGCTGCCTGAAGGAAAAAAAATTTCCCTGCCTTATGCATGGAAGCCGTCACCTTATCATGTAACTGCTACTATTGCCAATGCAGATGACACACCGGGTGATTTCACGGTTGCCAACCCGATGGGCCTAAAAGGTACCCATAAAATTACTGTAGCTGTTGCTGGAGAAGGGAGTGTGAACGGTGTTAAGTTTACTACAAGTCCTGCAAGCCAGAAAGTAAATGCCACTGCCAGTACCGGTAGCTATGCAAGCGGTACGTGGACACCCGGCCAGAACGAGAAGACAAACACGGTGACATTTACCTGCACAGGTGATTTCCGTCTGACCAAGATTGTGGTGGATTACACACCGGATGAGGGTTACACCCCCGATACACCTGCCGAAGCCACTATGGGAGACCCCATCGAGGCCATTGCTATCGACAACATCAACACCTACACGGGTAGCGAGCCTTATGTTTATAGCAAGGCCAACATGACCTACTACGCCCTTAACAGCCTCGGCGAGTATGAGGAGTATGGCATCTTCACAGAGGTTAACACTCTGAAGGCTGCTGGCAATTCCGTTACCGAGATTGAGTACCTCAAGAGTCCAAATGGTGCTTACATCAACCTGAACTACATCCCCAAAGCCAACTCAAAGGCCGTTTGTACGATGGTTGCAGAAACAGGTGGCGATTGGAAGGCTGCTTATGGTTGTGGTTACAACCAAAATGGTTGGAAGGACCGCTTCTGCTTCTTCACAACCAATGCTACCATCAACCTGGGTGGTGAGACTGGCAATAGAGAGCAGATGCGTTATGGCGAGAAAATCGTGACCGTTCTGGATGCCGTTGCAGGCAAGATGGACATCTTCGAGGAAGACGGCACAACACTTATCGGCACAATCAATGACGCGCCCAAGACAGCAGATTGTAAGACTCCTCTCTATGTCTTCGCACAGAACAAGGATGTTCCTGGTGGCGGCACACAGACAGATTGCTACAACCCCTACGTTACTATTTATGATCTGAAGCTTTATGAAGGCGAGACACTTGTTATGGATCTGGTTCCCGCAGTTAACGGTGAAGGTAAGGGTGGCTTGAAGGACAAACTGACAGGCACATTCTATGGCTCAGCCAACAGCGCAGAGTTTGAGCTTAGTGCTGACGGACAGGCTATGGCTGGCCAGGCTGGTATCCCTGTTTACGAAGGCAAGCGCGTGAAGCTTACCACCAACAACCACGAGTACAAGTATCAGAACGGCGAGTGGCTCGATTGCGGTGCAATGGCTCTCGAGGAAATCGCGAACACCAACTACAAGGATATGCGCAACTGGAAGACCAACGATGGCCACATGTCTATCTTTGCTGGCTTTACCTATGACGGCACGACAAACGAAATCAATCCCTATGTCGGCACAGGCGGTCACGAACCCTATATGTTCAAAATTGAGACCATCGCTGGTGAGGACTATAACTGGTCCTTCATCTATAGTGGTAGTCCTTACGATTCATGGCACAGCACAGAGTTCCACGCATACGTATCAAATGCCTACGATCTTGGCACAACCGAAACAGGTGCCAACTACAATGGCAATGTCATAGGTATAGCTGAGGCATTCCCCTTCTCAGGTGTTGAGAACAAGGCTTACTCCATCGACTTCACTGCTAAGCAGAACAATGAGACACTCGTTGTACAGTTCGGTGATGCTAATGACGGTAAGGAATTCTGGTTCAAGTTTGCCAACCTCAAAGTGAGCAAGTACAATTATCCTCTTGCATACGAGCCAATAGACTTCATCGCACAGGATGATAACAAGTACACGCCGCTGGCTTACATCGAGAGCACCGGCGCAGTTCGCGAGAACGCCTTCACCACAACCTACAAGGCAAAGGCAAGCACCGAGGTCGACATCAAGTTCAACCTCTACTCCAACAACGGCTGGGCTGCCATCTTCAGCGGTCGTGACGGTCAAGATGCTGGAAAAGGTATCTCCCTTTACAAGAATGGAGGAGCCGACAAATTCGGTTACTTTGTAGGTGGACACAAAAATGACAATCAAGCAGATTTCCCTGGATTCAACCAGGACATCACAGTAGCTGCCACACTGGGCAACCTGAATGTGAATGGTACTGACAATCCAACGGGTCGGGAAAGTTTCAACGCTTCTTCACGTGGTATCTCTATGTTCGCAAACCCCGAGTGGGATAACCCCATCCGTGGACGTATCTACTACATGACTATCAAGGAGGACGGCACAACCGTCTATGACTTCCAGCCCGTAATGCGCCACGACGGTGCCTTCGGTTACTATGACCGAAAGACTGCAACTTTCGTTGTTCCCGCAAGGGGCAACTGGGACGGTTACGGCTATAAATTGTTGGATGATCAGTCATACCTTACTTATAATAAAGAGACACGTATTGTGGTTGTAGGCTCAACAGCTCAGTTCCTGCCCGATGCACAGAACCTGGACGGCGCCACCTACACATGGACCTCTTCAGATGAGAGCAAGGCTACCGTTGCTGCCGACGGTACTGTAACAGGTAAGGCTGCCGGTAAGGTGACCATTACTGTAACCACTGATGCTGATCAGGGTTGGACCGCAAGCTATGAGCTGACTGTTGCTGAGCCAAACTACGTACGCCGCGATGCAAACGGTGTAGGCTATGCCATCGTAACCGGTGGTAATGGCTGGGGTGACTCTCCACTCTCTGCTCTCCTTGATAACAATGCATCAACTAAGTTTGGTTGCTCTAATTCAAGTGATGCATGGGCTATCATGATTGCTAGTGAGCCCGTTGCTGTTCAGCAGTACTCTATCGTAACTGGTGCCGACACCTACGGCTATCCTGGCCGTAATCCTGTAAGCTGGAAGCTTGAAGGTTCTAACGACAACCAGACATGGACTGTTATCGACGAGAAAGCACAGACATATCAGCTCCAGGCTAAGAACAAGGAAGAGTTTGAATTCTTCGTTAATGGTACTGAGACTTACAAGTTCTTCAAGTTCTCTGCTACTCAGCTTGCCGACGGCTTCCAGATGGGCGAATTCTGGATTAACGCTCAGGCACACAATTTTGCTGAGAACAGTGAATTACGTGTTGAGCCGACCTGCACAGCAGAAGGCAAGGTGGTTTATGAATGCTCTGACTGCCACGCTCTGTACGTCAAGCCGATTTATCCATTAGATCACGCCTACGTAAATGGTGTATGCTCTGCATGTAACGCTAAGGCTTCTGAGATTGTCCTCCTGCCAACCCGTGGAGACAATAACACACCTTACTACGTTAAGTTCCGTCACGCAAATGAAGTCACAGATGAAGAATACGTTGACATCGAAGAAGGTTGGAAAAATGCTGATTTCGACGACTCTGCATGGGACGAGCTGATGATGCCTCTTGGCTCATTCGGTCCTTACCACACACGTTGGGTCAACGACTACAACACATTCTGGTTCCGTCGTGGCTTCTATGTTGAGAATCCTGCTACAATCACCAAGCTGACGTTGAAGGTTACTCACGATGATGACTGTGCAGTCTTCCTGAATGGCACGAAGGTATTCCAGGAATACGACTGGACAGGTGGTGAAAACGACTTTAGAGTAATTGATGTTGATCCTTCTCTGCTTGTTGAGGGCAACAATGTACTTGCTATGTACATCGAGCAGAACTGGGGCGGTGCTTACTGCGACTTCGGTCTCGAAGCTAACGTTGGTGCTACTGTAGAAGTTAGTGATGCTAAGTATGCGACCTTCGTTGCTCCCGTTGACGTTGATTTCACTGGTGCTAATGTTGCAGCTAAAGCTGCCACATTCGACGGAACTTATGTTCAGCTTAAAGACGTAACTAAGGTTCCTGCTGGCACAGCTGTTGTTGTGAAGGCTGATGAAGGTACATATACTGTTCCTGCAACTACCGATGCAGATCTTGGCGCAGAGAATGAACTTATTGCATCTAATGGTGATGGCGTTAAAGCCACTGGTACTCAGTACATCCTGGCTAATCAGGAAGGTAAGGTTGGCTTCGCTAAGGCCACTCCCGATACCGAGATTCCTGCTGGTAAGGGCTACTTGGTAATCACTGGCGAAGCTGGTGTTAAGGCCTTCTATCCCTTCGAGGGCGAAGATGCTACAGGCATTGAAAGCCTCACCCCAGCCCTCTCCGAAGGCGAGGGAGCAATATACAATGTTGCTGGCCAGAAGATGTCTAAGCTGCAGAAGGGCATTAATATCATTAACGGTAAGAAGGTGCTCTTCTAATAGCCTCACCCCTAACCCCTTCCCTGAAAGGGAGGGGAACTAGGAACAATGGTTAAAGTAAAAATGTCAAACTAATAAAAAAGTCCTCGGAACCTCGGCTCCCTCTCCTCGGAGAGGGCGGAGGGAGAGGCCGATACATGTTATGAAGAAATATATGCAACCCGCTTTGCGGGTGGAATCGGCTCAGGTTGTCAACATGTTGGCAGAGAGCCTGGTAATAGACACTACCACCACGGTGGATGGTAGTCAGGCACTGACTAAGGAAAACAGTTGGGATATCTGGGCAGACGAAGACTGATTTCCCATACCTTATTAAATAAAAAGGCAGCTCCCAAAACCCGGGGGCTGCCTTTTACGTTCACTAACCTCTGATCAGGTAAAGCGCCTGAAACTTATGTAAAAAAAGATTAAATGTTTTAAAGATTGATTTATATTTGTTATCTTTGCGGCAAACTATGTATATAATTAGTGGTATTTGGGTATAATTTAGCGTAAAAAGAGAACTATTACACAGATATGAGCATTATGAAAAACTTGACAGTAGCGGCCATAGTATTTGCTGTCACCTCGTTTGCAGGACACGCCGCACAGGATAAAGAGATTGTTTCGCCCAACGGGAGGATCCACGTTCAACTGCGGCAAAGTCCTTTAGGCTGGACAGTTACCAAGGATGGTACGGCACTCTACACGCTAAAGGATGTAAACATGCAGATAAACGGTAAGACCTATGCCGGCAACACCCCTTTCAAGAACGTTAAGACAACTGCCGTAAAGGAGACCATCCAGCCGGTTGTACCCGTTAAATTCAGCACAGTAGAGAGTTCATATACGCAGGCCACACTGTCCTACGGTAATTATAAGGTTGAGATGCGCGTGATGGACAATGCCGTTGCCTACCGCTTTGTAACGAAGATCAAAGGTGATGTGGAAGTTCAGGAGGATAATTTTACCCTGGTTCCCGGCGATGGTTATATCGCACACCGTCAGCCCACAGGGAATTTCAATACCTCATTTGAGGAGGCCTACCGTCATGAGAATCTGGAGCAGTGGAACCAGAGCGACCGCAAGCTTTCTACCATCCCCTGCCTGCTCTCCGGTCCCGATGACAGCCAGTTACTGATGGGCGAGGCTGATGTGGATGACTATCCCCGCCTGTTCTTGCAGCCTACAGCTGAGGGCATTGAGGCCATCTATCCCAAGGCACCTGTTAAGTGGGAACCCAGGGGCGACCGCAGCGAGACCATTACCGAGGAAGGCAACTACATCGCAAAAACCGCAGGTACACGTACCTTCCCCTGGCGCTATGTTGCCTGTACTGACAGCAAGGGTATTGTGGAACAGACGATTACCCTGCAGCTTTCCCGTAAACCTGTGCTTACGGATACCAGTTGGATCAAGCCCGGTCAGGTAAGCTGGGAATGGTGGAACGGTGCCGCCCCCTTCGGTCCCGACGTGGACTTTGTGTGCGGCTGCAATTATGAGACATACGCCTACTTTGCTGATTTCGCGGCCAAGTACGGTGTGGAATATATTTTGTTGGACGAGGGCTGGGCCAAGGATACCCGTGATCCCTTTACCGGCAATGACGAACTGCGCCTGAAGGAACTGATCCGTTATTGCAAGAGCAAGGGCGTAGGTGTTATCCTGTGGCTTCCCTGGCTGACAGTTGAGCAGCACTGGGACCTCTTCAAGACCTATGCCGAATGGGGCGTTGCAGGTGTGAAGATTGACTTCATGGACCATGCCGACCAGTGGATGGTGAACTTCTACAAACGCGTGGTATCCGAGGCTGCCAAGTATAAACTTGTGGTGGACCTGCACGGATCCTTCACTCCTGCCGGACTGGAGTACGAATACCCCAACTTCCTCTCATACGAGGGTATCCGCGGTCTGGAACAGATGGGCGGCTGCCGTCCTGAGAATACCACCTACCTGCCCTTCATCCGTAATGCGGTGGGGCCGGCTGACTTTACGCCCGGCGGTATGAACAATATGCAGCCTGACCGTTTCCGTGCTGACCGTCCCAACAGCGGAGCGATGGGTACACGCTGTTTCCAGATGGCCCTGTATGTAGTGCTGGAGAGCGGTATCCAGATGCTGGCCGACAATCCTACCCGCTACTATCAGAACGATGACTGTACACGTTACATAGCCTCGGTTCCTACCACCTGGGATGAGACACGCTGCCTGGCTGCCGAAACCGGCAAGTATGTCATTACGGCCAAACGCAAGGGCAACAAGTGGTTCATCGGCGGTATTTGCAACGGCGATCAGGACGAGCGTACTTTCAGTGTGAAGCTCGACTTCCTGGGTGCCGGCAATCATACCCTTACCGCCTATAAGGACGGTGTGAATGCCAACTGGCAGGCCATGCACTACAATAAGGAACAGCGTCAGGTAAACGCATCCACTACCATTGACATCAGGATGATGAAGAATGGCGGTTATGCGGCAGTGATAGAGTAATTACCATATTCCTATAACAGAAATTAACAGCAAAACGATGAAACACAATCTTATTCTAAGTGCCGTCCTATTGATGGTAAGTATGGTGTCCTTTGCCCAGCGCCTGGATATTACGCTGGAGGACAACAGTATTGTTTCCTATGATGTAAAACGTATTAAAAGTCTGGAGTTCATGCCGGAGTCATTACCCGGGCAGATCAGCGGATACTGGTATCTGGGATGGCGTGTCATGAGTTCATCCACTACCCAAATGTATGGCGAGGAAAAATGGATTTTCAACGGTACCGTCCTGAAGCAGATTGACAAGAACGGTAAAGAGAAAATATATGACCTGGAATATGCCGAGGATATGATGTCCTTCAGGGCAGTGCCCCGCGAGCCGGCAACTACCAGCAACTATACCATTATTGCCAAGGAGGATAAAATCCTGGTGCTTAAGGTCGGCAGCATTACCCGCCAGTTCTATAACTCACAGGCTGCAGCCCATGATGCCCTCAGTCCTGTCCCCTACCCCAGTCGCGCGGAGTACACGGATACTACCAAGGTCTGGGCGCTAAAGTCCGGTTCCTCACACTCCAACACAAGTCCTATGGGTAACCATTATGCCAAATTTGCTGCTGCTACCCAAGAACAGATTGAATGGCTGGCAGACGCCAGCAACCAGCCTGATCCGTCGCTGGCAGATGCCGACAAGTCCTTTGACCGCTGGACTGCAAAGACTATCAGTCTGTATCCCCTGAACAATGCCACACCCACCCCTGCTGATGTCAATCAGCATGCTATCGGTGACTGCTGCATGTGTGCGGTGTTTGCCTCATTAGCCTATATATACCCTGACTTTATCAAGAGCATTATCACTCAGAAGAGCACCACCTCCTTTGTGGTGAAGATGTATGACCCCCAGGGTAATCCCATAGAAGTGGCCGTGGACAACAAGCTGCTGTGCAAGAGCAATGGCGATTGTGCGCAGGTAAGCGGTAAGAACGGCAAGTTCAACTGGGCAAGTATCATGGAGAAGGCACTTATGAAGTGGCTGACCTGCTTCAAGACCGGTGGTCTGGGCGGTATCGGTACAGAGCATGCTGCTCCCCCATTCACCGGTGACGGTGACAGTTGGGCCATCAGTCCCGGAAAGTTCTTCAACGGTGAGCTGACCATGATAGTGGATTATGCCCTGAAGAACGGTATGATCAGCGTAGGCGGTTTCAATAAGGGTGATTTGCTCTGCGGAACACTGAAGACTGTAACAGGCCATGCCTTTACTGCCATGTACACCCGTTATCCCGACAAGTATTGCTTCTCCATGCGTAATCCCTGGGGTATCGAGTCCGTTGACGGTGTTCTTGAGATTCCCAACAATCGTGAAATCATGAACACCATCGACTTCCGCCTGGTAATGCCAGGTGCAGCAGCACCTTACAAGCGCCAGGATCTGGGCGGATACATACCTCCCAAGTTCACAATGGGCAAGTACGACAGGTCTCTCAGTCCTGAGATGCTGAAGATGTATCATCTGGAATCATACGGCAATACTCCTGCCGAGGACGAGGAGACAATAACAGAAGAGGAATGACAATACTGGTAACCGGAGCCAGCGGCTTCATAGGCAGTTACATTGTCCAGGAAGGACTGGATAAGGGGTTCGAGGTCTGGGCCGGTGTCCGCGGCACCAGCAGCCGGGGGTATCTGCAGGACGAACGTATCCGTTTTGCCCGACTCGACCTCTCCAATCCTACCCTGCTGCGTCAGCAACTTAATCAGTACAAGGAGCAGATGGGCGGCAAGGGATGGGACTATGTGGTGCATGCCGCCGGAGCTACCAAGTGTCTGAATGAGAAAGACTTCTTCCGCACCAATACGGATGGCACCCGCAATCTCATTGACGCACTACGTGCAGAAGATATGGTACCAAGGAGGTTTGTCTTCATCAGCAGCCTGAGTATCTTCGGTGCCATCCGTGAGAAACCGGTCCGGGAACCATCGGCTGACAATCCGTGGATATACAGTCCCATCCTGCTGACAGATACACCGCAGCCCAATACTGCCTATGGGAAGAGCAAACTTCAGGCCGAAGCCTATCTGCTTCAGCAGAAGGATTTCCCCTACACCATCCTCAGACCTACCGGAGTATATGGTCCGCGTGAGAAGGACTACTTCATGATGGCCAAGAGTATCAGGCAGCATATTGACTTCGCCGTGGGATACCGTCCGCAGGAGATTACCTTTGTATATATGATGGATGTGGTTCAGGCCGTATATAAATGTATGGACGCACCGGGCGCCAAGGGCAAGGCATACTTCCTCAGTGACGGTGAAATCTATAACAGCCGGCGGTTCAGCGATCTGTTGCAGCAAAATCTGGGCAATCCATGGGTGTTGCATATAAAAGCCCCTCTATGGCTGTTGCGGATTATCTGCCAGGTCAGCACCCGCATAAGTCATATCACAGGTAAGATGAATGCCCTGAACAATGACAAGTTCAATATATTAAGCCAGCGCAACTGGCAGTGCGACATAGAGCCTGCCAGGCGCGACTTCGGCTATCAGCCCGCTTGGAAGCTGGAACAGGGCGTACCCGCTACCATAAAATGGTATAGAGAAAACGGATGGATATAGTCTCGCCCCGGTTTATTCCCATGGTTTAGGCACAGAAAAGGCATTATTCTTTCAAAAAAAACAAAAAAAAAGTATGATAATCTTTGGCGGTTGAAAAAAAATGTGTAAGTTTGCAACGTATAATAGTGTTTAGACCTAAAAAGCTAACTGAAAAAATAAACTTAAACAGATAAAACAAACAAATTATTCACTAAAAAAAAATTGTCTTATGAAAAGAAAATTTTTGTTCGTGTTGTTAGCTGCTCTCACTTGTATTAGTGCGAACGCTGCGCTGAAGCGTCAAAACAACTATTTGGAGTTCAGTGGAGAAGTTACAGCCACAGCCGGAAAGGAAGTAGTTGTAAATATCCTTATGACCAACAATCTTACCATTACATCATGGCAGACAGAGCTCGTTCTTCCTGCTGGTGTCACTTTCGTGAAGGTTGAGAATACTGAGAACTGGGCTGATGCAATTACCACAAATGGCAACGTTCTCTTCTCTGAGACAGAGACAGCTGCCGCTACTGGCCAGAAGGTCGCTGTTGCCAAGGTTACATTGAAGGTTGACGCTTCAGTTGTAGCCGGTGAGTATGAAATCGCTCTTGACAAGATTGTCATGACCGCATCAGATGAGTCTACCATCGCTCAGACAGAACCCAAGGCTGTAAAGCTGGTTGTTGAGGAAGCTCAGCAGGGTGTGGTAGGTGACTTGACCGGTGATGAAAAGGTTAACGCTGCTGATATTCAGGCTCTCCTGAACATTATCGCTGCCGGGGAGTATAGTACTGCCGCAGACTTGACCGGTGATGAAAAGGTTAACGCTGCTGATATTCAGGCTCTCTTGAACATCATTGCCAATCAGTAATTGTAAGTGTTAATTAAATAAACAACTAACTATAAAATATTTGATTATGAAAAAGATTTTTACTTTACTGGCTGTCTTTGCTTTGACTTTGGCAGCTAAAGCTGCAACCGCTACTTTTGATGTGACGGGTGATGGAACAGAATGGATTGTTATCAGTTTGGAGAATGACTTCAACTGTGGTGCTTTCGGTTTCATGTTGGATCTTCCCGAAGGTGCAAAACTTGCCTTCGATGATGATGAAGAGGACTACGTTTACGAAAAGAACACCGATCGTCTTAAGGGAAAAAAGTGGTTAGTTGACGTACAGACTACTGCTACCGGATATTCAATTAATATCTACGGATCAACATTTACGGCATCTTCCGGTGAACTTATCAGATTCAAGTTGGCTGCTCCTGTTACTGGTACAGCAACATTTAAAAATGTTAACTTTACCGATGTAGGTGAAGATTTAAAGGGTACTATTTCAGTATATCCCGATAATGATGATACTAAGACATTCACTATTGATTTGAAGGGTACCGCTATCAATGGCATTTCTGCTGAGCAGACTAAGTGCGGTGTTATCTACAACATGGCTGGCCAGCGCGTAAGCAAGGCTACAAAGGGTATCTATGTAATTGATGGCAAGAAGGTTGCTGTAAGCAAGTAATTAAGACTAACTTACAATAATCCAAATATAAGGTCCCTTCCCTCATTTGAGGGGAGGGATTTTTTATTGACCCAAAGACCCAAAGACCCACAGACCCTCCCCAGCAGACTCACCCCGGCGGACCCGTGAGGGAGGGAGTAACAGGCCGTTTCTTGGGAAGAGAAAAGCTGTTTCTCTGATAGCAATAGGCCGTCTTGCTTATAGCGTTACGGCAAAGATCCCCCGCTCCAACTCTCCCTCCCTCACGGGAGGGCCGGGGAGGGTCTGTGGTGGTGGGTCTGTTGGGGAGGGTCTTGTCTATGGGTATGACAATCGAGTAGGAGGAAAATGAAGTAGTTTTCCTCCTACTTTCATTTTCCGACCTCTCACACCACCGTACATGCGGTTCCGCATACGGCGGTTCTTCGTTTACGATATCAACACGTAGTAATCCATTA
>Ga0326511_10003300_pt1 | contig 12988 bp, 13 predicted proteins | sample 0_2496_0518_D_FD_203701 | JGI IMG/M metagenome (GOLD analysis project Ga0326511, IMG submission 203701) | Bovine rumen microbial communities from UC Davis, California, United States - 0_2496_0518 | ecosystem: Host-associated > Mammals > Digestive system > Stomach > Rumen | place: USA... | reverse complement strand
AGCCTGTCTGTGTATCGTCCAGACATCTGCCCGTCTGCACACAGAACCAGAAGTTGGAGAACTTGTTGGCGAAGCTGCTGCCCCTGGAGCGCTCTACGCCTTCGAGGTTTCTGCTGCCGATGATCAGTGCTCCCGGATGCGCGATGTTGGCCTCCAGGAACTGGGCGATATGCTCAGGATAGTGCTGTCCGTCGCCATCGAGGGTGATGGCATAGGCAAAGCCCATCTCCAGTGCTTTCCTGAAGCCTTGCTTCAGTGCATAGCCCTTTCCCCGGTTGGGGGTGTATTCTATGAGGGTGATGCCCCTGATGCTTCTCAGGATGCCGGTTGTGGCATCCGTTGAACCGTCGTTTACCACAATGACATCCAGGCACTGCTGGCGTGTCTTCTCAACCACAGAAGCGATGGTGCCCGCATTGTTGTATGTGGGTATCACGATGCAGATGCCTCTCTCGTGCAGTCGTCTTTTCTGTTGGTCAATATCGCTCATGCCTATGCTTGTTTTCTCATCTTTCCTCATCTCCCTCGATTGGCGTTAGCCTATAAGTGATGTGATGGCGCGTGTTCTCATACGAATCGCCTCCTTGCCGTAGTACCTCCATCAGCTTGGCGAGGTCTTTACGGAGCACTCGGCGGATGTACCATCGGTCCATCATCCTGACGACGTGGTGGAGCTTTACATTCCTACGCTCTAAGCTGTAGGAGAAGTCGAGCGCCGTGATGCCGAACTCGTTGAAGAGACAGCCCTTCACCTCCTCGCCCTCGCGCTGTAGCACGCAGATGCCGCTCAAGTAGCCTTTCTTCAGCTGGATGTAGGCCTCGTACTGCACCTGCTCCCCCTCTGCCGATGGGAAGCGAATCTGCGACTGCGTCCTCAGGGGGAGGGCTGCCAGTAGCATGCTAAGGGACAGCAAACAGACGGTCATTGATCTTTTCATTCTTCTGGATATGCTTGAGGTCGATAATGGTCTTGTCGCCGTTCTTCTCCACCAGCTCCACCTGCGACACCATCTTCTGCTGCCAGTTAAAGTGAAGGATGATCTTCTGGAACAGTTGTCGCATATTCTTGCGCAGGGGCAGCAGCGTGGCTACCCATTCCTTTTGGGTGGCGCTGATGCTGGTCTTGAAGTTCCTGTCGTCGGAGAGGCAGTTGCCTACCACGCTGCTGAGCATGACCTGGGCTATCTCCCTGAAGAGTTTGTTTTGATTGACATCGATGACATCGTTGCGGTTGTTGTTCTTCAGCAGCACCTTGTTGCCGTTCAGGATGAAGGTGTAGGCGTAGGGCTGTGTGTATTCCCAGCGCAACTTGCCTGGCTGCTGGTAATACATCCTGCCGCCCGATGTGATCTTGGTATTGAGCATGCTGAGCTGCTTGGTTTGGGTGAAGTCGCACTGCATCGTGTGGAGGGCTGCTGCCGTCTCGCCCAGCTGTTGCCTGATTTGCACATCGCTCTGCTGCTGGGCTGATCCTTGCAGCAGGGACATACAGAAAATGGATAATAGGATGAGTATTCGTTTCATAATCATTTCGATATTAGCATACAACCTAAGATGATAAGGCCCACGCCCAGCCATTTGACTGCCGAGACCTCCTCGTGGAAGAACACGATGGCAGCGAACATGCCGAACACGTAGCTGAGGCTCACCATCGGATAAGCCTGACTGAATGGAAACGCCTTGACGATATACATCCAGAGCAGGGAGGCCATACCGAAGCAGAGTCCGCAGGCCGCCAACTGCCAGTTCAGCAGCATACTGCCCCAGAAAGCCTTCGTCCAGCTAAAGGCAGGCATTCGTATGAGGGCGAGCTTCAGCAGCACCTGTCCTCCACAGAGCAGCATACTTTGGATCACGGCGTATGGTATTATTCTCCACATGTCAGTATCATGGCTATTGAGTGAATGGGATGCAGGTCTTCGGCGTCCAGCTGCTGCATCATGCTGCGAAAGCGAGGGGTGGTCTCATCGTGCATGCCTACGAGCACGCTTCTGGCCTTGCCGCTACGGATCAGACGGCGGGCATCCCTGAGGGCCCACTCCAGCGACTGCGCCCCCTGAGTATAGGTCACGTTGTAGCCGTGGCATCCGGTATGGATGGCGATGGCGCTTCCGATGGTGTTGTGCGTGCTCTGCATAAAGCAGGTAGGCTTCAGCATTACTTCACCCTCCTCCCTCAGTTGCATCAGCAGCTGCTCGCTGTTCTCGAGACAGCCCAGGCTTGTGGCAGTGATGATGGCATCGGGACAGCTGATGCCGACCTGTTCCATGACCTTCAGCGATGACAGCAGGGCACTCCTCATAATCCTGCCCATGCGGCGTGCCTCCATAGGTTTCACGTAGTGCCTGATCTCTGCCAGTTCCTCCTCGCTGCTGATTTCCACCTTGGCGGCGACAATGGCCTGACGGTCTTCTGAAGAAGAAGAGGCCTCTCCGTCATCTACAGGCCTGGAGGAGAGGATAAGCGCCGTGTCGTTGCCACCGAAGCCGAAGGCATTGCAGAGCACGTGGCGCAGTGTCTTGCCGTTCTCGCCCAAGGTGGGGGTGATGCCTCCAGGTATCTGATTCGCCCAACGGAGGTTTGCTGGCAGGAAACGATGTTGCATGGCCAATATACAGATGACGGTCTCGATGCTGCCTGAGGCACTGGTGGTGTGGCCAGTGAACCCCTTCGTGCTGGATACCGGTGGCATCCGTTCGCCGAAGATGCGCTTCAGGGCCGTTCCCTCACTCAGGTCGTTGTTGGGTGTGCCCGTGCCGTGGGCATTGATGTAGTCGATATCAAGGGGAGTCAGGTGAGCCGTTTCCAGGGCTTCCTTCATGGCCAGATAGGCACCCTCGCCGTTCTTTGATGAGGCTGTCTGGTGGAAGGCATCACACGCATTGCCGTAGCCTGAGAGCCAGGCATGGATAGCGGCTCCTCTTTCCAGGGCATCGGTCTCGCGCTCCATCACGACAAAGGCCGCGCCCTCGCCGAGGTTCAGACCTGCACGCTCTGCATCAAACGGACGGCATGGCTCCTGGTCGAGGATCATCAGCGAGTTGAAGCCGTTCAGGTGGAAGCGGGTCAGCGACTCCATGCCTCCGGCCACTACGATGTCGGCCTCGCCAGCCTTCAGCAGTTCTGCACCGAGGAGGAGTGCGTTGGCAGCCGAAGAACAGGCCGTGGAGATGGTGGTGTGTTCGCAGAAGATACCGAAATGGGTGGCAATGTCGCCGGTGCAGCTGCCACAGTCGTGCTTCAGCAGGCAGGGGTTTGCCTTTCCCGTAGCGACCATCTCGTCGAAATGGCACTCAGTGATGTCCATGCCCCCCACGGTGGTGCCGGCAATCAGCAGGATGCGCTTCCCTGAAGCGTGCTGTATGCCGCCCTCCCTCAGTGCCTGGTCCACGGCGAGCATGCCCAGCAGCGTGTTTCTGCTGATCTCTGTCGAGGCGGCGATGCCCAGCAGTGCCTTCATCTCCGTATTCGACAGCTTCACCTCGCCCACGGGCAGTTCGTGGTGACAGCTCTGCAGATGCTGCATCACGCCGATGCCGCTCTTGCCTTCGCGCAGCGAAGTCAAGGTAGCCGCTTTGTCATTGCCAATGGCAGAGACAATGCCTTCTCCTGTTATGACAATCCTTTCTCTCATCTCTTACCTCTTACCTCTTACCTCTCACCTCTTACCTCTCACCTCTTACCACTCACTTCTTCCTATTCTTGCTGACGTAGTCGGCCAGGGTAGCCACGCTCTTGAAGATGGTCTTTCCCTCGGCAGGACTTGCCAGCTTGATACCGTAGTTCTTCTCAATGAGCATGATTAGCTCCAGCGTGTCGATAGAGTCCAGTCCCAGGCCGTCCTCTCCGAAAAGCGGTGCCTCAGTGTCGATGTCCTCGGGTGTCATTTCCTCCAGGTTCAGCACCTTGATAATCTGCTCCTTCAGTTCTAAGATCAATTCTTCCATAATTCTCAATTCTCAATTAAAAAAATTTCTGCCTCGAAGTGCTCATCGTTGGGATAGTCTATCCAGCCTCCTATGACGTGCTTCGTAACCTTGTCTTGGAAGGCGGTGTTTAGGAGCATGTCGATGGTGTTGTTGTCTTTCTCCGGCAGGATATAGAATGAGGTCTCCCCCATGTAGTGGCTCCTGATGGCTATCTCGCCTGTCACGATGTTGGGCAGGGTATAGACGAAGGCCGCCGGACTGGGATAGTAGTTTTCTGCATCCTGAATCGAGGTCTGATAGCACTTGTCGGCCACGATGCTCGACGAACGGTTCACGAATACCACCGCGCAGTCTTCCCTGGGTGTCTCCAGGCGATGGCCTTCAGCCCGCAGCAGCAGCTCGGAGGCGACGAAGCCCAGTCGGCAGAGACCGTCCATCTTGTAATACTTCGGGTAGTCGCCCACGAAGCGCTTGTAGAGTTCCGTCAGCAGCGCCTTGCCCGTCGCTTGGCAGTCCAGACTCTGGCCGTCTACCACTGCCCTGGAGGGTGTCACGCTTACCCGGTGTCTTACGGTGTAGCCAATTTCCCCTCGCCGCTCTTTTCCCTCTACAGAAGACTTTGCGTCCTCCGCTTTTCCCACAAGAATAGCACCGTTGCCGCCTCCGAAGCCGGAGATCATCTTCACGAAACAGTGCTTGTCGGTAGCAGCGTTTGCTGCTGACAGCAGGATTTCCCCTGAAACGCCCCGTTCTTCAAAGCCCCTTGTGCCGAGGATGGTGTGGTCATCGGCTGCCGCCATCGACAGGATGGTCTCCAGTATGCCAGCCGCTCCTAATGTGTGCCCGTAGTAGCCTTTCAGGGCGTTGACGGGGATGGTGCCCAGGGCTGCGCGCCCGATGGCCACCGACTCCATCTGGTCGTTGAACAGCGTAGCCGTGCCGTGGGCATTGATGAAGGCCAGTTTGCCAGTGTCTGCATCTTTTGTGACTGCTGAGAGCGCAAGTCTGGCCCCTTCGCCGTTCTTGGAGGGCGAACTGATGTGGAAGGCATCGTTTCTCACGGCTCCCTGTTGGATGGCCCAGCTGTCTGCCGTTGGCCGTTCCCTGCCTAAGACGATTGTGGCAGCGGCCTCGCCGAGGTTCAGGCCCAGGCGCTCTATATCAAAAGGTCTGCAGGCATTTTCGTCAACAGCCTTCAGCGACTGGAAACCACTCACGGTGAACTTGTTCTGCACATCAGCACCGCACACTACGGCATAGTCATACCGCCCTGCCTCTATCAGGCGCATGGCGAGGATGATGGCCGAGATGCCGGATATGCAGGCATTGCAGACGGTGATGGGCTGTGTCGTGATGCCCAGTCTTTCTGCCACATGTCGCGCTGCCGTGCCTGGGTAGATGTGCGTGTCATCGCCTGAGGACTGTTCCAGGAGTTCGATATTGCCCTTTGTGGTGCTGAGGATGAAGACGACATTCGATTCTCTCGCTTTGATACTGGCAGCCTCGATGGCTCTCTGGGCAGAAGCGTAGGCCAGGGATTCGAAGCGGGTGAGGCCGTCGGTGGCGAGTGCCCGGTTTTGTGTCTCCGTAAAGAGCGAGGCCGTGAAGGGTTCTGGTATCTGCCACCGATGGTCATAGCGGCAGAGCGCAGAACCTCCAGCCTTTACGGCCTGATAGTTCTCAGCCGTAGTCACACCCAAGGGCGACACGATGTTGTCCGCTATTCTGTAAACCATCTGCGTTTCCATTCTTCATAAAAGGGCGGATTATACAGCACCAGCTGGTACTGCCTGTCCGTAAACACCTGTACGGAGTGGCCTGTGGCTATGAGGCTCTCGTCTTCTGGGTCGTGGATTTCGTAGTCGAATACGATCTTGGCTGCCTCCGTATAGTGGTAGATGATGTCTATCCTTGGGCGCATGCCGTACTTGATGGCTTTCTTGTAGTGGAACGTCAGCTCCACGATGGGGGCGAAGTAGCCGTTGTCGAAAATACACATGTAGCTCAGTCCGTAGGCTGCGCCGAAAGCCTCGCGTGCATCTTCGAAGTAGAGCGGGTAGGAACCGTGCCATACCACGTTCATCGAGTCTACCTCGCTGAAGCGGATGTCTATTGTCTTCGATGTCCTGAGTTCTTTCATCTGCTATGCTTTTGTTATTTCCAAAATTCAAAAAAGTTATACCATTGGTGTGGGTAGCGGTCTAAGATGTGCTCCAACTGCCTTACGTAGGCTGTCGAGAGCTGTTCGGTCTGTTCCTTCCTTGGTGCCTGCTTGTCGTAGGGTAGGGGAGTGACGTATATCTTGTACTTCCTGGCCTTCACCTTCATCACGTTGACGGCCAGTGCGTTGAGTCCTCGCATGATGGTCACGGTGAAAGGCCCAAGTGGAAAGTCTGCTTCCCTGCCGAGAAACCTTTTGGCTATGGTCTTCTTCGAACCGAAGAGTCTGTCGGCGGGTATGCTCAGTGTCTCGCCTCGCTCCAGCACGTCGTTGAGTTCGAACAAGTGGCTCATGTCGGGCCTGACGGGAATCATGTGGATGTTGGTCCGTGCGAACATCCTGACGCGGTTCTCCATCACCGAGGCCTTCTCACCGTAATACACCACGGCGTTCAGGCGCTTTGAGTTGGCTGTCAGAGAGTAGCCGGCTATCTCGTAGTTGCCCACGTGCGAGCTGAGTATGATGAAGGCCTCCGGCCGGTGGGCCAGCCGGCGGTAGTGCTCGTAGCCCTCGATTTCCACCTCGAAGTGCTTGCCTGCATACATGGCGAACCTGTCGATGACCACCTGTGCGAACATGCAGTGCTGGCGGTAGGTGTTCAGCAGGGCTTTCAGCGGTCCGTCATGTCGGCGTTGGCGGAAGTAGTGGTAGATGGGCTTGAAGCCTGGCCCCAGCATGCAAGGCGGGATGACGAAGACGTAGGAAAACACGTAGAGGATCCTGACGTCCAGATGACGCAACATCCCGATGAGCGATCGGTGCATCCAACCGTTGCCATAGGTTCTGCCATCCCATTTCCGTTCTTCCGTCATCTCTCTCACTTTGCAAGTTACATTTACTATTTCACTATTGAGCTATTTTTATCTTTTTTTCTATGTAGTCACAGAACTGCTTGAGTGTGGTCACGTCCCGCAGTTCTTCTATCTTGATCCTAAAGCCGAATAACTGATATACTATCGCGACAATGTCCACGTAGTCGAGGCTGTCGAGTCCCATGTCCTCCTTCAGCTTGGCATCGTCGAATATCCTGTCCTCGTCTATCTCGAACTCGTTTGTCAGAAAGGCTCTCACCTTCTCTTCTATTTCTGTCCTGTTCATTTTTTTACTTTTCATTTTTCCCTTTCAAGGGCGGTAGCAAATTCTTCATTCTTCATTTTAAGATCTTCATTCTTCATTTTCACTACTAGAACAGAATGCCCCTGCCCCAGATGATCGTAGATCTGCTCTATCTCCAGACCCGCCTCGTGGATGCAGGCCTCCATGTCTTCCGTGCTGTACATCTTTGAGTTGCCGTTGGCCATAGCCGTGAAGTAGAGGCTGGTCATCGTCAGGCAGAAGGCTGCTGTGTCAAAGCGCTGACGGTCCCAGAGGGTCTCCATGATGTAGAGGCGCGTGCCAGCCGTCATCACCTCCTTGGTGCGTTTCAGAATGCCGACAATCTCGTCCATCGCGAAGCAATCCAAAAACTGACTCATCCATATCGCGTCTGGCTCCCTTTCGCTCTTAGGTAGCCTGGCTCCGGCATCGAGCAGATTGATTGCATAGCCCTTGATTCTCTCAGCGCCAGGCTTGCCGCTGATATGCGCCTGCATCATTGCTATCTGCTGGGGTAGGTCGAGGATGGTCACTTCTACGTCCTTGTCATAGTCCACGCACCGTAGTGCCCATCTGCCTGTGTTGCCGCCGATGTCGTAGAGCGTCCTCACGTGATGCTGGCCGAAGACAATTTCCAGGGCTTCTGCAAAGGCTGCATCGCTGTAGAAGTGGTCGAAACTGAGCCAGCTCTGCCTTACCTGCTCAGGTAGTGAGCTGAGGCCTTCGTAGATAGTGGGCCACGGCCCTAAATGCCTTAGGCCTGCAGGCTTGCCCTCCTTCAGGGCTTCTTCCAGGCAGAAGAGGCCCTCATAGTTCACGTCGTGACAGAAGTCCATGTTCACGCGTGTCGCCTGGTCGTTGAGCAGAAACCAGCCTGCCTTCGACAGCCTGAATCGTCCTGTCTCTGGTTCCACCAGGATGGTGCCGATGCAGAGCGAAGCCTCTGTCAGGCATTTCACGGCATAGTCCGACAGTCCTGTTGACTGGCAGATCTCCTGTCGCGTCAGTCCTTTGTCGCCAGCATCGTGTATCAGTTGCAGGATGCCCCATTTCACCATCAGCCGTGAAGCCTGGAACACCATCGGACTCCATGCGATGAACTCAGCCAGCCGCTGGGCATCCCGTGCCGAGAGCCGTTCTTCGGTATATGCTTTCTTCAGTGTTGTCGATAATTCCATCGCATTATTATTACTATTTACGATTTACTATTTTATTATTGAGCTATTTTCAAGGGCGGTAGCAAATTCTTCATTCTTCATTCTTCATTTTCAAAGGCGGTAGCAAATTCCATATTTTTAATACAGTATCAAAACGGTTGCAAAGATACAATATTTTTTTAATCCTGCAAATCTTTTCTTCAGAAAATGAAGTAAGGACTGCATAAATTCTTCTACGGATAGATTGTAGAATCGATTTATGAAGATATATGTAGATTTACGTAAGATTTTTGTGGATTTTTGTCCGAAAAAGAAAAGTGACTGAGCAGTTACGTTTATGGATAAATTGCGTTAATCTTTCAAAATCGTTTTCTTGTTTCAGCTTTATTTCGTAAATTTGCACCGATTTTATTAAATTAATGTATCACAAAAACGGATCTGAAAATGAAAAAGATGATGATGAGCGCCATGATGGTCATGGCAATGATGAGCTTCACCGCTCAGGCAACAGCACAGGATAATGGCCAGAAGGCCAAGAAGGAGTGCTGCGAGAAGAAGGACAAGAAGGAGAAGAAGGATTGCTGCGAGAAGAAGGACGAGGCCAAGCCTTGCTGCAAAGAGCAGGCCAAAGGCAAGGTCAAGGACTGCAGCAAATGTACGGAGTGCAAGCCGGAGTGTGGCGAGAAGGGCTGCAAGGAGTGCCCCAACAACCACAAATGTAAGAAGAACTGCAAGAAGTGATGCTCCGCCCCAATCACTATTTCCTTATACTGCTCAGCACTGTGTTGCTGGGCAGTTGTTCTACTTCGCGGAAAGCCGTCGTAGCCTCCCGTCCGCAGTCGGAGAAGAGCATCGTCATCCTCTATGAGAACGATGTTCATTGCGGTATCGACGGCTATACCAGGCTGGCGGGACTGCGTGATGCCATCAACCAGAGCGACACGGCCTACGCCGCAGCCGTCTGTAGCGGCGACTTCCTGCAGGGAGGCACCAGCGGGGCCATCTCCCGTGGGGAGTATATCACCAGTATTATGCGCACCGTGGGCTACAAGGCTATCACGCTGGGCAACCACGAGTTCGACTACGGCGTGCCGCGCATGAAGCAGCTCCTGGCCAAGGTCAATGCCCCTGTGGTGTGCGCCAACTTCTACGATGTGGGGTCTTCGAAGCCTTACTTTCCGTCCTACGTGATGCACCAGTTTGGCAGTAAGCGCATCGCCTTTGTTGGAGCGGTGACCCCTGAGACGATGATCCTGGAGAAGTATGCCTTCTACGACGACCACGACAGGGAAGCCTATACGCTGAGGCCCGACGACTTCTATAGTCTCATCCAGCAGGCCGTCGATGAGGCCCGTGGGGCAGGGGCCGACTATGTGGTGCTGATCTCCCATGTAGGCGAGGAACCCCAGTCGATGGGCTTCGACTCCCACAGGTTGATAGCGGCCACCAGGGGAATCGATGTGGTGCTCGATGGCCACAGCCACTCCGTGATACCCCATGACGAGGTGATCAGCCTCGATGGAAAGACTATCGGCATCAGCCAGACCGGCACTCAGTTTGCATACGTAGGCAAGCTGCTCATCAAGGACGGTCGGTTTTCCACAATGCTCATACCTTCTGAGGAGATACTATATAGGAGTCCAGTTGTTACGGCGGCTACAGACAGTATAAAGAGCCTCATGGACAAGGTTGTCAACAGGGTGGTCTGCACCAGCGACTATCCGCTCGTTGTGACGGATGAGAACGATGTGTTTGTGGTCCGTCTGATGGAGACCAATGCCGGCGACCTTGCCACCGATGCCTACCGCACCTTCATGGGGGCCGACATCTCGCTGGAGAACGGCGGCGGGCTGCGCAATGGTGTGAAGGCGGGCAATATCACATACGGTGATGTGACGGCATTCTCGCCCTACGACCAGCAGGTGAATGTCATCGAGGCTACCGGCGCCCAGATTGTGGAGGCGCTCCGCAAGAGTACGGCCATCACGCCACTGCCCGATGGCAATTTCCCCCAGTGTTCCGGCTTGAAATACACCATCCATACTGCCAGCCACACCGTGAGCGATGTGCTGGTGCTCGATGCTTCCACAGGTGAGTATGCTCCTATCGACATGGCCAGAACCTATACCGTGGCCCTGACGGCCTATTACAGGGGTGGCGGCTTTGCCAATGTGCTGAAGGACTGCCGTGTGGTGAAGACATCTTCCGGCCTGAGCCGCGATGTCATCGCCTCGTATATGGAAAACCAGCTTGGCGGCTCCCTCGGCGCTGCCTATGCCAAGCCTCAGGGGCGCATCACGATTGTCAACGACTGAGCTGCCTGGAATAAGCGAAAATGATTTACATCCTTGGGCCTTCTTTTTCCACGTCCCGACCCACTTGATCAATTGAGTCGACTCAAATCATCAAATGAGTCGACTCTTTTGATGATTTGAGTCGACTCATTTTTTAGGGCAATCACACGTTGTTTCCTTGTTCTTGACTTTTTATTGATACCTTCTATATAACTAACGGTTATTTCGCCTCCTACTTGTTGGCTGCATAGATACACATTATTATCAGAGTCCACAAAGGATTATCCAAAAAGGATTATCCAAATCGGATAAAATTGCAGATACCCACCATTCCCTATCAGTCCTTGACTTTGCATCGTATTCGTTCTGTTTGTGGAATCATTTCTGATTTCTGCAAATAATTCCAAAGATATTTTCTTGTTTCACGGAAAATTCGTACTTTTGCACCTGTTCCACATGAAAGTGGACAGACATCATGGACATAGGCGTTTTCTGGACGCCTTGGTTTTGACTGCATAAGAATCTCGCAAGTTCAAACGGTAAGTCAAGAACAAGGCAACGGGAACGCCCCTTGGGATGTTTATAGACAGCCCATATTGTGTATATACGCAGGTGGCGTGACAGCCATCGGTGTATCCGTGTGGGTGATTACTATAGCATTCTGCGTGGGGGCTTTCATCGTTGCTCGTTTCGACTAATCGGGCAATGCGAGAGCCTTTACTTCGTGGAACGGGCAACAGGACTGGCTCCACGTTTGAGCCAAAATTATATTTTGCTATTATTGATTATCAACATGTTACAGGTGTACATTTGATTCTCTGGTACCATAATATTCCCAAGCAATAACACCTCTGGCAATTGATGTTCAAGATGCTAAAATGAAACATTTTTTCGACCGAACGGCAATTTGCAGTTGTTAACACCAAATTGCCGTTATGCTGTTATTACTTTTGAATCTGTTCTTGTGCAATTGTGATTGCATCCTTGCTAAGTTCATCATCGCCTACAGCATCAAGAACTTTATCTGCTAACCACAACGTCAGCATCTCCTTCTCGTCCTGATGCAAGTATTCTGCCAGCTTGATTACATGTTCGCGCTTTGCCCGTCTGTCACCTCGCTCAATTTTGCTGAACATAGGAGTGTCAATTTCTAATAGTGCCGCCAACTGTCGTTGCAGCACTCCTTGCTCATCTCTGAGCTCTCTTATTTTCTTTCCGAATATCATATTTTGTTTCTTTTCGTCTTATACTTCGACTAAAAGTTCGACTAAACTATCGGAAAATGACTACTTTTACGGCTAGAAGCCTTCGATTAGTCATTTACTAGTCGTTATTTATGGCCAACTAGTCGTGTCTTGGCCATTAATTTGGCCATATTTTAGTTCTTGGCTATAATTTGGCCATAAGTTTAGCTTTTATAGCCATTTTCAAACCAAGTACGGCCATTTACCTGTATCATATTCTCATTTTTCATTTCTTCCAATATGTGTCGGAGCAGCCTACGCTTTTGTTCCATGGATTTCGTTGAAGGAAGAACGTCTTTTATGTATTCCAAGATTGCATCAAGTTTTGTTCCTTCCTCTCCAGCATTCTGTATGAATTGTAAAGTCATTTGTTTTATCTTGTCACGTTCAAGCCCTTTCACCTTGGTATATTCAGGCAATTGTTTCGTTTGCCTTGCAATGCTTAGGGATATGGTCAGGTCTGGATATTCTCCCTCTACCAAACCACGCTCCAATAGGTTCTTAGCATCCGTTTCGCTCAATCGGTGTCCTTTCTGCACAGCATCAAGTAAGATGCAATCCTCCAATGACAAGTCTTTGTTCTCTTTCAGAAGTTTGGTGTACTTCTCATTGATAGCGTTACCATACAGACGGACGGCAACCTCCTTATTGGCAGCGTCAATCTCATAATCCGGCATGGGGAAATGGCGTTTCCACTGCTCATTGAATATCTTGCGGATGCCACGACCAACAATGTCTATCATATTGAAGTTCACCATCGCATTACAAAGACACTCGTTGCGGTAGTGTCGTTGTGGCCCATGTGTAGCCAAAGCCTTTTGCAGGGAACCAGGAATAAAGCTGCCACCATTGGCGTAGTATAGGAATCCAGGATTCTCCACAAGATTGATTCTCTCCTGTAGGGTATAATCCTGATGGGCAATGCAGTTATGAAGCACTTCACGCATGGAATAGTCATCGTATTGCTGCATTACATCTGGGAACATCGTACCGCCTGGCATCTCACGCATCGTCAGGTTATGCACTTTGGCAAGTATTTGGTCAACTG
>Ga0326511_10003299_pt1 | contig 12993 bp, 10 predicted proteins | sample 0_2496_0518_D_FD_203701 | JGI IMG/M metagenome (GOLD analysis project Ga0326511, IMG submission 203701) | Bovine rumen microbial communities from UC Davis, California, United States - 0_2496_0518 | ecosystem: Host-associated > Mammals > Digestive system > Stomach > Rumen | place: USA... | reverse complement strand
GTAGCAGAAGGATTTAGCACCAGTTTTACTAATCTTGGAGACAATATCACAGGAGCTTTTGAAAGCTTACAGAACCTCAATATTCCGCAGCTTATGGACAGCATGGGAATAAACGAGATTCCAGGAAAGCTTAGTAACTTTGCTATTGATTTCAAAACGTTTACTGAGCATGCTAAAGAAATAGACTCCGAAGATATGAACGCTTTAAAAACGGCGTTATCTGCTCTAATACAGATAATCGGTGTCGATGCTATAATTGCACTTGTCGATACTCTTAAAGGTGATAACGAGAGCGGAATCATCAATGCTATAAAAGAACTTAACACTAATTTCTTCCCGAATTTCAATGTGTTTATAGCGAAAGCGAAGGGGTTAGACTCAACCGCGTTGTCTGCACTTGAATCCATCGTTAATGTTTTGGAGAAAGTTGCAAAGACAACATTATTAGGCGATTTAGCTTGGCTTGTTGGCGAAGCTGGTTTGACAAAAATGGCCGAGGCTCTTCCTGCTTTAGTAGAGGCTATGGACAAGTACAACGAAGCTGTAAAAGATAAGCAGTGGGCTTATGGTCAGTTCGTATTAACTGCAAATTGTGCGATGGCGGTTGTTAAAGTCGCTAATGCTGCTCCAAAGACCGGCGGCGTATTGCAAAAAATACTAGGCGAAGGTGACATGCAGGAATTTGGAAAAAGCGTTTTGTACTTTATTCATTACATGATTGCTGCTAATGACAAACTAAAGGACGTTAGTTTCAATCAGTCTGCTTTTGATGCCGCTGTTGCTGCAGGATCTGCTATTAACGACCTTGCATGGAAAATTCCAAGAACTAATGGCGTTGTTCAATGGTGGCTTGGAGAGTCTGATTTAGCATTGTTTGGTACTAAGCTTTTAAGTTATATTCAAAGTTTGATCGATGCTGCTGAAGCCCTTGGCGATGGTAGCGTCATTAATCAAGACGCTATTGATAAAGCAGAAAAAGCCGGTGAATTGATGGCTAAGCTTGAAGGAATGATTCCAGGTCAGGACGGTCTTCTTCAGGAATTTGTTGGAGAACAGAACCTTGGAAGATTCGGTCGGAGACTTAAAGCGTACGTCAAACATCTTGTCGCAACTAGTAAATTACTTACAGATAACCAAATCAATGACACAGCAATAACTAGTGCCGCGAATGTTGGAAAGCTTCTTGCAGAACTTGAAACATCCGTCGCTCCTACGAAAGGAGTGCTTTCTGATTTCTTTGGCGACTCCCAGTCAATTGCCGATTTTGGTGAAAGGCTTAAACAGTTCGGAGATTCTATGATTTATTTCTCCGACATGATACTTGGTCAAGGAGAATGGAGCAACGGTCATCCTTTTAATAACACGGCCGTAACCACAGCTGTTGAAACACTCCAAAAACTATGGGATTTCGTTGCTAGAGTTGAGGGATCTGGAATCGGATCCATTGTAAATGCTACGGACACGAACATAGAAAAAGCTGGTGTTATAGAAGCACTTCAGTCGTTCTCAACTGCAGTATTTGATGTCGTTCAGTTCTACAACGATCTCGGTGCTGAAATTCTTTCTGATGATGCTTTTGATTCTTCTGGAATTCTTGATAACTGTGCTCAAGCAGGAGAAAAGATAGCAAAGGCTTTAGTTAACGGTTTTAAAGACACCCTTTCGTTGGCTGACAAAAAAACTGGTGAAACTTCTATAATGACTGCTGTTTCTGACGCTTTTGAAAAAGCTTTTAATGGGGACAAAGAGTTTGATAAGGATATTAAAGTGTATGGTGTCATGGTATGTCAGCATTTTATAGAAGGGCTTAAAGCTTGTCTTACCTCCGATGCAAATGAAACAACGTTCCCATCATTTGCGAAAGAAGTAATCAAAGTTTTTGAAGATATGGTTTACATCATTCTTACAGTATTCACAAACGCAACACCAACATTCAGAACCAGAGCTGAGGGTTGGATGAAAAAGCTTCAGGAAGGTATCAGCGCCTATAAAGAATCTATTATCGGAAGCCTTAAAAATATTCCTATAGCTACTCTTGCATTCTATGGTACGCAAAACAGTCTTTTCAGAAGTGCTGGTTGGAACTGGATGATGGAGCTGTGGGATGGAATTAATTCTGGATCTAGCTATGTCTACGAGCTTGCTAATTCTGTAGCGTCAAACGTTTCAGATATCATTGGTGGAGCTGTTACTAAAGCGTCTTCAGTTCCTTCGGGTCTGTCGCTGATGACGGATGATTTCTATACTCTTGGAAGTAGAACATCACCGATGCTTAATGCAATGAACAACGTTGCTAGTACGGGTCTTCGTACTGCGACTGCTCTTGAAGGAGCTATGAATACAGCGTCCAGTAACGGTGAGATGGCATTCCAGCAGCTTCAGTCTGTTGCAGGAATTCAAAATGGAGCATTTTCACTTAGCAGAGACGCAGGTGCCATTGCCGATACAGCAGCTGCATCAATGTCTCGTACGGCATCTCTTGCTAGATCTGCGTCCATCAGTAGTCCAGTTATGAGCCAAGTATATGTGAAAGATAGTAACGATACCCTTGAGGCTCTTAATGGAATGCGGCGTGACATCAAAGCACTTACAGATAACATGGCGAACATGCAGATGGTACTTGATAGCGGAGTATTGGTTGGTCAGCTTACTCCCGGATTAGATGTTAGTTTAAGTCAGAGAACTAGGTTTAAAGGGAGGTGGGCTTAAAAATGGCTGATGATTACAATTATGGTTTTGATCTCGATGATGACGATATAATCATTGAAGATGATGATGAACTATTAGATGACAATTATGGCGATTTCGACAACGATGAATACGCTGATCATGACGAAGATTTAAACAATGACAGTAATTCTACGGTCGTAAATGATACAGATCGTTATTGGGCTACTTCATATTTCATACCTCCTGGAATAAGCAACGCTAAAACGGTTCATTCGCTTCAGATAATTAACGATAATGAAGACTTAATGAAGTACTTCACTAGTTCGGAACCTGATGAATCAATTGGAAGAAACACTTGGGATAACTTTAGGCTTATCCCTTCATCGAGACCTGTAATTAATCCCCCGGAGTTTCACTCAAGCTTTATTGAGATTCCGGGGGCTGATGGTCTCTTAGACACAAGTACTTTTATGTCTTCAGGATACCCTTTATATGGAAGAAGAAAAGGGGATATTGAGTTTTATGTAACGAGAGACTACGACAATTACTATACATGGTCAAAAGTTTATACAAACGTCATGTCGTTTCTTCATGGTCAACTAGTTAAGTGTATCTTAATGGACGATCCTGCGTTTTACTATAGAGGCAGAATGACAGTAAACCAGTGGCGTTCTGAAAAAGACTGGTCAAAGATAGTACTTAACTACGATTTCGAATCGTATAAGTATGCTGTATTTTCAACAGCGGATAGATGGCTCTGGGATCCGTTTGATTTCGTCGATGGAGTCATTACGAATCCGAAAAACTACTTTGGACCTGATGGAAAAAGTGGATTCGCTTTAGGACTAAATCAGAAGATATCCTTTGATATTACTGCTGGTTCAATGCGTTTTTCGCCAACTGTAGTAATACTTAATAACCACGATAAAGAGTCTATTGTTACGTTTAAGTTGACACTTTATAAAAAAGTGAATGAAGAGTATGGAGAAACTGTAGTTACGCTTCCTAATAACGGAAAATTCACTGTTGAAATGAAACAAAAGCTTACTACAGGACCCAGAAGAATCGCTACTGTGCCGTATTTTGTAAACGTAAAGAATGGCACGTATAGACTTGAATTAAGTGTAAAGAGTTGGATAGACGCGACCTCTACAAACATATTCGGTAGCGGCGAGAAGTTGAACGTAGGTCTTTTATATAGATACGGGAGCTTGTAATGAGAATTTATATTTATTCGGATGGGTATATCGTTCACGCATATGATGCTAACGATTACGATCATCAGATAATATCTGGGACGCTTACCATGGAATTTAATAGAAGCGGCTCGTTAACTTTCGCGGTTCCTCCAAATAACGAAGCTCATAAAAACGGCAAAATAAGAGACCTTGTATCTGTTATTTGCGTAAAAAATTTAGCAGATAATTTTGAATGGTACGGAAGGGTTATAGGCCATGAAACAGATATTTTAGGATCGTGTTCTTATACCTGCGAAGGAGTTTTAGGAAGGCTTAATGACATACCATTATATCCGATAACAACACAAAAGTATTTTTTGCATGCTAGTTGGACTAAGAAGTATAACGCAGCTAATCCCGATCCAGAGTTATCAATAGGAAGTGGCCCTCTTTTTAATGGAGTTGTGCAACAGTATAATGATCGATTGAAATTGTTTAATGCAACAACATTCGATTGGTATAACTTAAACTCGCAGTCTAAGCTATTCGAAGTTTCGTACTATGGCAATGATCCTTTAATTCAGGAAAAAGAAACTAAAACAAGAAAAAATCCTTCTTTTGAAAATGCACTAGATTATGTTCAGTCTGAAATACTAGATTATGGAGAATACGGATTTCATATAGAAACAGACAGAAAGACCGTAAATAATAGTGTGTTTGACCGTCTTATACTTAGATCAAATGATCCTGCAGGTTACTATAACGAAAGCACAAAGAAAACACAACCGAACTTCACTACATCATCGAAAGCTCTTATATTTGGAAGAAACTTATTAGATTTTTCCTACAAGTCGGATTATTCGAGTCTTTATAATGCAATGCATTTTAAAGCAACGATTAAAGCCGAATATAGTGGCGGTAATCTTGACGATGCAGATTTGGAGTACACAACAACGAGGGAATGGGTGTATCCGGTTGAAGACACGCTTTATTGGAAAGGCCCTGATCTTACTGACGATGGAGCGATTGCTAAGCATGGGCTACTGATGGGACATGAAGATCTTAACGGTAGCTTTTATGCCACTTTTAAAAGAGATACCCCAGCTTATGTAGATGCAGCTTATAAGAAAGCAACAAATAGTTTTCATGACGCTGCTCGTGCTAGAGTTAAGCAACTTTTAAAAACAGAAACAGAAACTATCGAAATACGTGGTATAAACATGACCGGCACTGGTGATACGATTCCTTTTCGCATATATCAGTATATTCCAGTAATATCGGATTACCATAACATTAAGGCTAAATACCTTTGCACTGCTATTACTTTGGATTTATGTAACCCTGGAAATAGCACGTTTATATTAGGAAGTAGGCCAGATGGAGCAACAGAAAAATGGACATCTATTGCCAAACAACCGTTGGATAATATAGGGCAATATTATACTGAAGAGGTGATTTGATACATGGGAATTATTGATGGAGAAATAAGTACAATAAGGGATGAAGTATACGGAGAAGAGATTAGAACCGCAATTTACACCGCTTTTGAAAAACTTAGTAATGGCATTCCATCTTCTGATGAAATATATGGAATAATTGAAGAAGCTATTGGAAGCGGTGATGTTCTTAAGTTTAAAGGAGAACTATCAGACAATAACGTATTCGATTTGAATACCATTAAATATCATGAAAAAAACCCAGGAATTTTTACTGTTGAGCAACGTAATAGCTACTATAGTCATATGCCAATTGATTCCGATAACGGATATTATGTTTTAGTAGATTTATCAACGGACGATACTTTCGTAGTTCAAATGCTTTTTCCTACTGATCTCACCGCAGACGGAACTTTTTGGGTAAGAATGAAACTTTCTACTAATAGCAACGAAAGTTACGGTTGGTATAGGATCAGAAGCGGTGGAGCGTCTGCGTTAACGGTCAAAGGGAACCTTGAAACGGTCACAAATTTGAACACCATGAGTGCTGTCGAAGATCAGGGGATATATAGAATCGTATCTAGTTGGAGTTACTCCGGACTGCCTAGCGGATTTGGTGGAATAGATGCGATTCTTAAAAATTATATATTTACGTTGTCTAGTTCTAGCTCCGCAGTCGTTTACAGGATACAGGAGCTTTCGTATATTGATGGTTCTAAGTCGTGGATACGAGGAAAATCCGGAACCGCCACGTTTGTAACAAGTGACTGGAAAGAAGTTGCTGGTAGCGGAAGCGGTGGAACGGTTGATCCACAAGATATTGAAGACGCTGTTTTTGATTATCTCAAACACGACGCTGATTTAAATCAAATAATTGCGAATTATATCGGAGACCAAGGCAGCGTAGACGAAACCTCTGTTAAGGGTTGGATTGAAGGATACGTCGATAAAGACAACACTAGCAATAAAGATGGAAAAGATAAATTTAATGCGTCCGTAAATGCTCTTATTCAGGCTGCTCTTTCTGGATACAGCACAACCGATAGAACGTATTCTTCAGATGTTAACCAAGCAGTAACTGGATTCTTAACTGCTAATTCTGATCTTTCAGACGCGAACAAAGAGTACATCACTAATGCCAGAAGCGAATACACCACATACAACGATACAGTCAAACCGTCAGTAGCTGATGGTGTTGTTGGTCTTGCAGCTTTTAGAATGGCAATTGAAGCAATAAAGCCAGCTAGAAGTGGTGGCGAAGTTGAGAACTCAATAAAGTCACTATATGCTACGACTAGAGATGCTACGAAACCGATTGGATGGGCTACCGATTGGGCGAATGCTTATGACCTCGCGATGCTTATACGCTCATACAATACGTATTACGAAGCAGGAGATGCTAGAAGTGAATTGAACCCGTTGACTAAAGCTGCTGTCGCAGATGGTATGCTTGGTTTTGCTGCGTTTAAAAGAACCGAGTGGTATCCGACACCTCAGATGTACGGAGCGTATGCCGATGGAGTACATGACGACCTCGGTGCTATCCAGAGAGCTATAAATGCCAATCGTGGAAAGACGTTATATTTTCCTGCTGGGGTTTATGTAATCAGCGATCAGATACGTATAGGCTGGGCTGATGCCAATGATCCAGTATATGGCAATGCCGCTTTTCCAAATGACATTCTTAATTCTAACAACAAATCTTATACCGATCTTATATTTGATCCATCGGCTGTAATTAAAGCTGGGAATGACATACCAGAAGGATCCGAAGGCCACGTCGCATGGGCCGGATCATACGAATCTCCCAGAGGTATGATCTTAATCGGCGAGTATAATTGGCATGAAATCCAATACAAAAAGCTTCAGAACGGAGAAGCCATTCCTTCCGGCGATATAAGGCGAAGCTTTATACGGAAAGCTAGAAAGAAAGTCTTCAAAGGCGGCGTGTTCGATTCTAATAGGAAATACGTATCGTGGATTATTCAGGTTAGCCAGGATGTAGTTGATTTTGACATGAGTGATTCTGTGCTTCTTGCCACAAATGCGACCGCCGGATTATCAGTAGGAAGTCCGAATTGGAAAAAGAGAAGTACCGATGGCGGAGAAACCTGGTCGTATTACAATGCTTCTGACGTAGAAATAGCAAGAGGAACCGATTCTAGTGGAAATAAGGTTTCATTTGAAGCAGCTTCGATGGACGCTTATATTCATCACATAACGATCCTTAAGTATTACTACAATAAAGACGAACTTCCGCAGATATATAAAGAAGCAAGTCCTATAAATCATAATAGAGCCTCTGGTATATTAATATATTCGAGTGATAATAACTTCGACAACATCCGAGTCTATTACTTTAAGAGGCAGATTAAATTTACTCGTGGAAGTGGTAATTATTTCTCAGACGTTCATACGCTTGGACTGAAACAAGGAGAAACCGATAACAACGGTTCTGTAACACTTGCGTATGACTCTACGCATTATGGCGTTGAAACCAGTGGGTTCCATATCGAGCATAAAACCAAAATCGTTTTGGACCAATGCTATGTGGACAGTGATAGTTACTTTTTATATGAAGAGGAAGAATCCAACCATACCGATGCAGCAACCGGAATCGTATACGCATCGGGTGCTGGTTCGGTTATCGAAATATCTCAGTGTACGTTCTACATGTATGAGGGAAATAACAGAACAATGAGAGCGTTCCATTTGGCCGCTGGAGAAGTTTCTAAACTGTTTGTTGACGGGTTTTATATGGCAGCAAAAGGGGACTTTGATAAAGAGAAGCACATAAATAGGCACACTGGAATTGAGTTAAGTTGCACCATGCCTAAAACGAACAACGTTGAGACTGGCGGGTATTTCGAGCAACAGGTCAATTCGTGCAATATGTCACTTGAACGTATAAGAATCGATTGGCCAAACCGTTTGATTAGAGGCGATTTACTTAAAGGTCCTCTTAGTGGTGAAAAAGGTTCTGTTTTGTTCAAGCCTACAAATTTAGATCAAAAAACGTATAACGGAACTAAATCGAAACATAGTTATTGGTATAAACTTTGCGACATTCCTGTTGGCGGAGGAGCTCAAGGGAATATAGAGTATCACGTTACTTTATGGACGACAGGACGATATATTAAGTTCCCATTCGCTATACGAACCGACGCTGGGAACCCGAATAAACTTATTATAAATCGTGGATCTGGAGCTGTTGAAACGGATGACAACAAGGACTATGAGCTTTGCTTTACTTATAATAATCCGAACAGCATGAATACGATGTATAATGCGTTTGGTCAGTTCAGGTCCTATACGATATGGATCCGATTATTAGGGACCTCGACAACTTCGTATACTGGGCGTACGTTAAAGCGGGCTATATTTGAAAGCCAGTATGCAATAACTCCTACTACTCCGAATATTAACGCAAACAATCCGTATACTACGCTTCCCGTTAAAAAGTTTACGGGTTATGGAGCGAACGTAGATGGAAACAAGTATGATAAAGATTTGGTTCTGTCGTCACTTGATGCTATGCCAACTTTTAACGGAAACGTTGCTTGCGTCGCATTACAAGATGCTGGAGATTCTTCTAAAACCGGCAACGTGATGTTGATAAAAGGCACCAGTAGCGGCAAAACAACAACCATTACCACGAGAACAGGTGAATAAGTATGAACGAGTTACATAACAGGTCAGAGCTGCTCCTTAACGCCAGGTCAGTTATTCTTGACCAGGAGAATAGTGAGTCGATTTCACATTTTCACTATTTTGCTGAATTAGAAGAAAACGTTGTTCCTGGCTTTTTAACAGGCATGCTTCTTCCGGATTCTTTAGATAAAAAGTATTACGCGTATCGTTTATTTTCTAATAACGGCAGTGTATGGTATGGCGTTTGCGTATACGATAACGTCGAAGGAACAACTAGTTTTACTGGTTGGTACAATTTGCTTAACATACCGATCGACGAGTTCCAGAACGTTATGATGCCGGAACCGTATTCGCCAGATTAAGGAGTAACCAAAATGAGTAATAATATTGTAGAAGCCATTGACAGGATTTCAAAGTCCCTTGGAGGAAATGCTGCCTCGAATAACGCTACAGAAGCGATAGACAAACTGTCAGTGGCACTTAATGGGAAATTAAAAGGGGCAGAATACGATCTCACTTGGACACAGATAGTGAATGATATTCAAGCAGGTGATTTCAGTAGATATGCTGTAGGAGATATTCTGACTTGTAAATATGGCGAGTACGATAATCCTCTTCGTATAGTAGATATTCGTGAAGAAGAACTTGAGGATGGAACTACTCGTAAAGGTATGTGGCTACAGCAGAAATATGCTACGGCAGATACTGTGCAGTTTAGTAGAGGCCGTGCGCTTTTCTACTTTGAAGAAGGTCTCGCTGCGGGAACTTATAATTTTACTTTATCAGCAAAGTTTAGTAACGATTACCCAGCGAATACCGTACTTTCTTTTACGATAGAAAATGACGTACCGGCTGGTGGTAAGCTTGCTTTTAGCACTACAAGCCTCGATACAGCTAAAGTTCTTATCTATGCCGAAGACGGTAAAACGCTACTTGAAGAAGGAAGCATTTTGACAAAAGAAACTGCTGGAACTTCGCTTGGAGACGTAGCTGTATTAACCAGATCTGGTAACACAAACAACCTTTATGAAGCTCTTTATGGCAACAATTTATTTGAATTTTCAGCTGCTCGTCAGTGGCTTAATTCTGATAAGTCAGCAGGTGAATGGTGGGAAGCAAAGGATAATTTTGATATAGCCCCAAATAATCTTAATGAAATTGATGGTTACCTTTCAAAGCTTCCGAAATCATTAGTGGCAGCTCTTCGTCCAGCTAAAACGGTAACAGTAGGAAACACGGCTGTCTACTCGAATGCTGAAGCTGAAACATTTGATTTGATTACACTTCCGTCTAAAGAGCAGATGTATATAGCGAAACAGTCAAATAATGAAGGTGCAGCTTTTAGCTACTGGCAGGAACTTAACGGTACAAACTCAACATTTGCTGATTTTACAGCTTATGATGCGTTAAAGATAGGTAGTATTGACAAACCAGACACTCCTTGTAACATTTTCCTTCGTTCAGCGGGTGTTGGCAATCCTTACGGCGTCTGGTACGTTAGCCTCTATGGCAGCGTCAACCGCTACGCGGCCGCTTCCACCCAGTTTCGGTTTCTCCCGATTATGTTCATCTGTTAATCCGGAGGAGCAAAGCGACGACAATCCCGACGAGCGACATGCGAGGAGAATAGCTTTCACAGAGGATTTTCAAAATGGCAATAAATGTAGGGCAAAGACACGTTTTAGATACTCCAAGAAACAATACCCTTTATGCTTTAGATAAAGCAAGAGACTTAGCTGCTCATACACTTAAGATTTGCTCAAACAAGAACATATTTTCAGAAGAGTATTCGTATCTAACACAGAAGCTAGTCGATACTTCTTTGGATATTTACTTGATGGCAAGAAGAGCAAACAATGTAAAAGTGACTAATTTAACGGAGAGAAATCATAGGCGTTTCCAACAAGATGTTGCCATATCAGAATGCGATGAACTATTAGCATTAATTGACCTTGCAAAAAGAGTCTTCCATTTAAAAAGCAACAAAGTGAACTTCTGGATCGCGATGGTCGAAGAAACTAAAATGCTGCTTATTAAATGGAGAGACTCTGACTTAAAAAGATTCTAATCTACTTTCGTTGGATACCGGCTATATGAGTTCGGCGAATGTTGGCAATCCTAACAACGTCTGGAACGTTAACCTCAATGGCAACGTCAACAACACGAACGCTTACAACCAGTTACGGTTTCTCCCGATTATGCACATATATTTGTTGCTGATATTTAACATAGTTAGATTAAATAAATTAGAATGCATAATGAGCCGGTAGTCCATGCTTTAATAGCTAAACAATACAACTATGATGCGGAAGACGGACTAATGCCGCCTTGCTCCGCTACTACATAGGAGAATGATATGGAATTCGATGATATCGTAAGCTTCGACTCTTTATATGAATCTATGCTTAAATGTGAAAGAGGCGTTAAGTGGAAACCGTCAACGAAGAATTATTCGTTGAATGGGGTTCACAATATTCTCAAAATGGAAAAGAAGCTAAGGAATGGCACTTTTAGAAACGGTAAGCCAAACAAGATAAAAATTACGTATCCTAAGAAACGTGATGGTCTTTCGATACCTTTTCGTGATAGGATCTATCAAAGAAGTTTAAACGATAACTATCTTTATCCTTTAATTACGAAATCATTTATATACGATAACTGCGCTTGTCAGAAAGGTAAAGGCACGGATTTCGCTAGGAGAAGAATAAAGAAGCATCTGTGGAATTATTACTCTCACTATGGAAGCGAAGGATACGTTCTGCAAATCGACATAAAAGGCTACTATAAAAACATTTCAAGAGAAACGGCTATAAACATATTTAAGAAGTACATTGAAGAACCGATATTATCAAAAGCTATAGATATCATAACCGTACAAAGTAAAGCAGATAAAGGTTTCTTTCCAGGAAGTCAGTTAATTCAGCTTGTAGGAGTTTCACTTCTTAATCCTCTAGATCATTTTATTAAAGAGAATCTTAGGATCAAGCATTATATTCGGTATATGGATGATTTGTGGATCCTAGGAAGAAATAAAGATTATCTTTTGCTTGCACTCGAAAAGATAAAAACTAAGTTATCCGATTATGGCTTAACCGTTCACGAAACTAAAACTAAGATTCGTAAACTAAAATCTGGATTTATATTCCTTGGTTTCAAGTATAATATCACAAATACCGGAAAAGTAATTATGTATGTTTTAGGAAGCAACGTTAAACATGAGATAAGGAAACTTAAGAAGATGGCTAGTAAAATAAGGCGCGGTGAAATGCTACTTTGTAAAATGGCAGAATGCTACGAATCTTGGCGGTCACATATAGCTAAAGGTAACTCGTATAAGTTACTTAGCCGTATGAACCGCTTTTACTTTATGGAGGTACAAAATGCCTAAACTTATTAAAAGAACTAAATCTATTAAAGAAGAAAAAGAGCAGGAAATCCTGAAAGCTAAAGTAGATAAGCAGGAAGCTCTTATTGATTACATTGCAGCTATGGCTGACGTTGAAATTCCTGAAGATGAGTTTGAGCCTATGGAAGGAGCGATTATCGATGAGTAAGAAATTCGACATGGTAAAGAAATACTACGATAAAGGACTCTGGAACAAGAAGATGGTATATAACGTTGTAGGGAAGCTTATTACGGCTGAAGAGTACGAATTGATTGTAGGTGAGGCGTATGAAGTGTAATATCACTGAGCAGCTTGATGAAATCGCTGTTAAGCTTGGAGCCGAAAAAGTTAATTCCGAGAATATCGTAGAGGCCCTTGAAAAGATTCGAGCAGCAGTAAACAACGGTGGCGGAGGGGGAAGCTCTTCCGTCACTGATTGGCCTCTTGCGGATAGAATGGCGAAAGGCGTCGATGGCGATGGGAATGAAGCATCTGGTGCTGTTATTGAAGGATGTATAACTGGAAACAATAAAAACGTTGCTTCTGCACACGACACGCATGCTGAAGGTAACCATACTACAGCTTCAGGGCCAATGTCCCATGCAGAAGGAGGCGGTACCATAGCTTCTGGTTATTATTCGCATGCAGAAGGTGGCACCACAAAAGCACAAG
>Ga0326511_10003298_pt1 | contig 12993 bp, 16 predicted proteins | sample 0_2496_0518_D_FD_203701 | JGI IMG/M metagenome (GOLD analysis project Ga0326511, IMG submission 203701) | Bovine rumen microbial communities from UC Davis, California, United States - 0_2496_0518 | ecosystem: Host-associated > Mammals > Digestive system > Stomach > Rumen | place: USA... | reverse complement strand
TTAAGCTCCCTGAGGAGTAATTCAGACTGGTCGAATATAGTGGGTAGGCTCTCAGCCGAGGGCTTACCCTTTTAAGGAGTAATTTTTATGGGAATGATGCTCAGACGTAGGGGGATGGACAAGAAGAGCCTTACCACAAAAGAGGTGCTTCACTCTGAACCCGAAACTAAGGCTACTGAGTCCGTTAAGGACGAGAAACCTAAGACCATCAAAAGAGGCAGACCAACCAAATAAATTAAGAGGCACAAATCATGGACGAGCTTAAAACAGAGATAACCACAATTCTCACACAGTATCTCAACGAAGATGCTATGAGTTACGAAGTGATGAGTGTCTTTTCCGAAAGGGCAATGTTGGCATTTAAGGAGTACAGAAACTATCCCGAATCATGGGATGACGAAAGAATCCTTGCTGACATGAATAAGCACAAAAGTTGCATCGCAGACTTGGCATTATATGATTGCATCCAACAGGGCGTGGAATTTCAGTCAATGCACATCGAATCCGGCCTCTACCGAATGTGGAATAACAAGGGCAACATATATACCAATCACCGAGTCGTGCCGTTTGTGACTATTTAAGACGGTTAGCATGACCGTTGACCCTCCACAACGGTTGTAGGGAGTGCCTTTTCGGGGTTGGGCTAGGCACTATTACTTTAGGGGGATATACATGAGGAGTTTAATTAGACAGACTCAAGAGATATGGTTTTCGGTCAAGTCTATGGGCTTCACAGGAATTGACGAGACTTCGACATTTTCCAAGCCGGAGATGCACAGATTCACCGTTTCCGCTACTGGCAGTACGCCGGAAGATTATGCGGCTGGTATTGTGCCGGGCTATGACAGATATATCACTTCTTTTGATCGCAACTTTCAGCCCATTGAAGGTATGCAATGTTGGGTAGATGTCACTCCTGAGTTGAACAATGACGGAACGCTCAAGATGACGAATGACGGTGAGCCTACAGTTCAGCCGGACTACACACTCAAGAGAAAAGTTGATACCAAAATGGGTACGGTTGCAAGATACCTTATCAAGAAGAACGGTGACGAGGTAGGAAGTTATGAAAGTGGCAATTAACGCTCTTTCAGCCGATTCGTTGCTGAAAGCGGCAAAGAAAATCAGAGCCTACGAGAACAAAGTGCTTGCTAATAACCGAGAGTTCCTTAAAGACCTTGCTCTTGAGGGAATCATGGAAGCTGATGCAAGCCTTCAAGACGTAGCAAGTGACTATACGCCGCCTAACCTGTCTACTCACAGCCCTCATGTTATGAATGGTGAGAAGAAAGGTGATATGTCGGTCACATTACGACTGCAAGGAGAACAAGCAGTATTTGTTGAGTTTGGTGCTGGCGTGTACTACAACGGTGCGGCTGGTTCATCCCCTCATCCCTATGGCGTTGAACTAGGCTACACAATCGGTGATTACGGTTGGGGCTTCGGACAATTCGATGAATGGGGATACACCGATGCTAACGGCAAGTACAGACTCACACATGGTACTCCGGCGGCAATGCCATTATACAACGCTGGTGTTGCGATAAGGCAGAACGCTAGAGTCCTTGCCCTTGCTCATTTTAGGAGTTATTGACATGGCTACTATCACCGAAAATCCTATCACCGAGATATATGAACGGTTCAAACAAGAACTGGTTGACGCAAATGTGATTCCGGCTAAAAACATTTCATTCGGCAAATCCGATGTGGGAGCAATTCTTCCCTGGATTTCCTTCAAGCCTATGACCAACTACACATGGATACAGGCAAGGGATTTATCCAACAATGAGTGTGGAATCATAGTCAACGTACAAATAGAGTGCTTTGCTAAGAAAGAATCTGTAGCAATGAACCTAGAGGATGAAACCAAGAAAGTGTTATTTAACATGGGCTTTTACTCCACTGGATTTGCTCAGAGATTCAAGAACAACGAAGTACACAGATATATAGGTCGATATGACCTAAGATATACTGGCAGTCTTTTAGACTTGTCGGAAACCTAACAACTAACTGGCATCCAATCCTGTGGGTGTCACTAACCACCACTAATTAGGGGGTATTAAACTATGTCTGCTAAAGCACATAATACAATTGGTACAATCCTTAAATTCGGTACAACCGCTGGTTCTCTTACGGAACTGTGCAAGATCAAATCTTATCCTCAGCTTAACGGCGAGAGAGAGCAGATTGAGTCTACCGATCTTACAGACAACGCTCAGACATTCGTAGAATAAAGTGCGACTTCAAGCAGTAATGCTTGTCGAATAACTCCTTTAAAACTGGAAACTCCTAGGAATTGGACAACCTAGGACAATCAGTTACCAAGCATCGAGAGATGAAGGTTCAACGACTATTCCGAAAGGAAGTACACTCAAGCGAGTGGAAATGGGGAGCATCCCAAGTGGATGGTGATATAGTCTGACCTATGCGTATACATAAAGGCATAGCAGTTCCGAGAGAACGGCATCGGCGTAGCGAACCGATGTGAACACAAATGGCCTGGAGTCCAGTCTGTCGAAAATATGAACTTCACAGCGAACTTTACGCTTGCCGGTTACACCGCACTGAAGACCAACGCCCTTACACCTGGATTCTTCGAGCTTGACTTCGGCGGTTCTTCCAATGCAAAGGCAACATGGGAAGGTCAGTACGATGTATACGTCAATGAAGGCGAGGTTAATGGCCTCATTGAGATGACCGTTACCGTATATCCTTCTACCGAAGTTACGGTTGCTGCGCTTACCACAACCTGATAAGCATTATCAATAGTCAAGTTGGAGGGTGACTATATGTATATTTTCAAAATTCACGGCAAAGAGTACAAAGTACGTTACGGCTATAGAACCGTTTGTGAGAACGACATCCTTGACAGGGTTATGAACATTGGTAGTACCGAAGATGGTACTGTCAAAGGACTTATCAACAACCTTGTCGATACCACGGCAGAGCTTCTTCTTGTAGGCTTGCAGAAATACCATTCCAAAGAGTTCGGCTACGGCTCTGATGAAGAGAGACAGAAGCGTATCGGTGAGATCATTGATATGCTAGATGACTACGAGGATGAGTCAACCGAGGAACACGAACAGGATGCGGCTACACTTCTCAAAGACCTTCAAGGAGAATTGGAGAAGAACGGTTTTTTATCAGCCATCGCCAAAATGGGTCAGGAGATGACTCAGATGGAGCAGACGGCTCAGACGGCGAAGACGGAGATAGAGAACGAACCGGCGAGAGTGATCGCTATGACTCCTACGCAGAGCGAGTCCGACACGTAACTCTTCCATCATTCCTACTGTTAGGAGTGTCAGAAGAAAAGTTTTGGGATTCGAATCCCTTTGACCTAGAGCCATATCGAGAAATGGGAGAGATGCGAGAAGAACAACTCGATTACCACATGTGGCTCATGGGATTGTACGTTACTAATGCCGTGGGTGTCGCAGTAAGCAACGCCTTAAACGGAAAGAAATCGAGAGCGAAGTACTTGAAAGAACCTATAATGCGGACGGACAAACGCCAACAGGAAAGTACTCCCGAAGAAGATTTTAATAAGTTCTGTGCGTGGGCGGTTGTTTATAACGAAAATTTCAGAAGTAAGAATGGGCAAGGGAAATAACACTCTCTTGCCTGTTTTTTTATTGAGGTATAAACGCTATGGCACAGAAAGTAGACGAATTACAACTGCAAATTTCATCCGATGCCAGTTCTGCTATTGCAAGCCTTGAAAACTTGGCTAGGAATTTGGAAAGTGCATCTGCAAGTGCCAAGAGTTTTGTAAACTCAGCTAACAGCCTTAAAGCACTTGCTAATGGGCTGAACAAAATTGCAGGAGTAAATTTTAACAGTGCAATCAGCGGATTAACTAGATTATCCAAGATTGACCTTAGTAATCTCAAAGATAAAAAGGTTGACATTACCTTATCTGTATCGGGTGCTGACCAAGCCGAGAGGCTGAAATATGCCACACAGGATGCGGAGAAGAATGTCTTAAAGAGCGCAAGCAGAATTTCTAAAGCCTTTGGACAGAAATACAACGTTGACAGTGAAGGTATTGCTGAGATGACCGTTCAGGTCAAGGAACTTATCAGCGCACTGGCAAATGAGAACGGCGGTGCCGCCAACGAAGCCATTGGCAACATTTTCAACATTATCACTGAGAGAGGCCGGATGAGCCTTGCAGAGTTGCAAGGCGTAAAGAACGATTATCTCAAAGAGTATAACGAACTCAAAAAGATTGTGGTAGGTACAAGTAACTTGTCTGCCACAGAGATAGAATCTCTTTTCGGTCAAGGCTTTGGCGCTAATCTAAAAAAAGGAGCAGAAAGTTCCGATAAGAATTGGGCTGAGATTGTAGATGAACATAAGGATGTATTTGAAAACCTTGGTGCATCTGCCGCTTCGGTTGGCGATCAGGTTAAAGCTCTTGCAGATAGGCTTCAAGAACTCAGAACTGCACTTGAACCGCAGAAAATAACGGATGACAACATCCTCAATGGAATTGGCTTTGATGTCAACAGTTTGATGGAAAGCATTGATTCCACTTTGCAAGAAAACATCGGCAAGAACATGAGAGAATCTGCTGGCAAGATTCCGCTCGACTTGGACATTGACCAAAAGCGGTTTGAGGAGCAGATTCAGAGAGCGATAAATCATGCTACCGATAACAAGACATATACAGCGAAGCCTATACAGATAAAAATTGATGAGCAAGGGCTGAGACAGAATGTAGAACACGCATTTAGCCTTATAGACATTGCCAAACTCCCCGAGTACGCAAGTAACTTTGAGAGAATGTCACAGGCTATATCTCAGATGAATCAGTCTAGTGCCAACAGCGGTAACATCAACGGTTTTGTTAATGCGCTTCGCAGACTGGTTTCCACGGACATTACTAAATTTGATCCTACGGCGTTTGAGAAGATTGTTGACTTAACAAAAGACCTCGCATCGTTTGGTGGAGTTGATAAGACACTTAACAGATTCATTTCTTCACTCGCTAGGCTTGCAAATGCCGGAGATAACGCACGTAAGACCGCATACGGACTTGATGCTCTTGTTCCTAGACTAAGGAGCGCGGCTAAGTCGTTTATAGACCTTGGTTCAATCGACTCTTCGCTCAGTCAGTTTATTTCATCACTTGCTAGACTGGCTACTGCCGGAAGCAAGGTAAAAGATACTGCCACTAATCTCGATGATCTCACCAAGGCTGTTCTCAGATTTTTGAGGGCTATGCGTAATGCTCCGCAGATTAGCGACAACCTTGCAATGACAATACAAGGACTTGGCAATCTTGCGGCGGCTGGGCAGAAAACCGCAAAAGCACTTGACGATGTTGGTGCCAGCGGTGCCAATGGTGGAAACAATATTTTTAGTGGAGCGTTTGGAAATGCAGCTAAGTCTGCTACAAGTAGTCTGAAAGGTATTCTCGATATATCTCTTAGGCTTGGTGGACAAGGTGCTTCCGCTCTTGGCAAATTCATGCAGAGGATTGGGCTTCTTCCAGGTGCGGCAAATGGCATTGACAGAACTGCACTTAGTTTTGGCAATCTTCTGAGAGCGATACTTCCGTTTTACGGAATCAGAGGAATATTCGATTGGGCTAAAGAAGCCGTAACAGTAGGTTCCTCTCTTGTTGAGATTGAGAACGTCATTGATACTGCATTTGGCAATTTGAAGAAAGGCTATCAGGATATATCGGGTTATACCTATGATTGGGCGAAGACCACGATTGATAACTTTGGCGTTTCTGAACTTGCCGCTAAACAGTATGCCGGACGTTTAATGTCCATGTTCAATTCAAGTGGATTTGATGTCTCTGAGGGCATGAGAAATAGTGCCGCTAAGATGACTACTGACTTGATTGAAAGGGCTGGCGATATTGCATCCTTCTACGACATGAATGTTGATGAGGCAATGACCAAGATTCAAGCCGGACTCGCCGGAATGAACAGGCCGTTACGAAGCATCGGCATTAACATGAGCGTTGCTAACCTTGAGGCTTTCGCACTTAGTAAGGGCATTAACACATCTTGGAAGGAAATGGATCAAGCAACTCAGATGGCGTTGAGGTATGAATACATCCTTAATGCTTCTCAGTATGCTATGGGAGACTTCGCCAGGACATCACAAACTTATGCCAACCAAATTAGGCTTCTTCAATTAAACTTCCAGTCCTTATCGTCCACTATTGGACAAGGATTGATCTCTGCCATTGCTCCGGCAATCAGTTGGCTTAACGCACTTATCCGTAGGCTTATAACGGCGGCAAACATATTCCGTCAGTTTATGTTTACACTTTTCGGGAAAGCACTTGGGGCGGCAAAAGGTGTCACTAACGAAATGGCTGGTTATCTCGATGACTCAGCCGATGCTATGAGTGATCTTGGAAGTGGCGCTGGCGGTGCTTCTGACGGTCTTGGAAGTGCCGGAAAAGCGGCAAAAGAATTAAAGAAACAACTCTCAGTATTACCGTTCGATGAACTCAATCAGCTTGCTAAAGATACTGAATCTGCCGGAAGTGGTGGTTCAGGTGGCGGCGGTGGCGGCGGTGGAGTTGGCGGTCTTGGTGGACTTGCAGACCTTGGGCTTGAGGATTTGTCTAATATTGACATTGATAGTTCTCCTACCATTCAGGCTATAAACCGCTGGGCGGCACGTATTCGTGAGGCGTTTCAAAAGAAACAGTGGAAGAACCTTGGACGTATCGTAGCCGAGGGTATTAATGCCGGATTTGAATACATCTATGATGTGCTTGACTACAACAAGATTAAGCCGAAGATTGTAGACGGTTTCATCCATCCATTCCAGGATGCGTTCAATTCCATGATGACTTTCATCGACTGGAAGTTGGTTGGACGGACATTCGCTAGAGGACTCAATGATGTTGTCTATATTCTGAGAGAGTGGATAACAGGATTTGAATGGAGAAACTACGGCACATACTTTGCCGAGGGTATTAACGCCACGATTGACGGATGGGATGCCAATGCTTTTGGTAGGCTCATCGCTGATAAGTTCAAGATGGCATGGGACTTCTTCGGTGGATTTGTTGAGACATTCGACTTTACTGAGTTGGGTGGAAAACTCAAGAGCGGTCTTCTTGGATTCCTTGATGAACTTGATTTTAGCGATATGGGTAAATCTCTTGCCGGATTCGCTAATGGTATCTCAGATACGCTGATTGAGATGTTGAAAGACAAAGAGGTAAGGGATGAACTTGCTTCTTCGTTCTCCGAATTTGTAAACAGTTTCCTCGAAGAATTTGACGAGGAAGATGCTTCTTATGCTCTGCAACTTGTCGGAGATACGATCTTTGGCGGTCTTGCAAAGGCAATAGGAGAAGTTGATAAGAGTGAGTTTATCTATAAACTTGCAACGGTCTTGTCATCTCTTCCTTGGGGTGGAATTGCACTTATAATCGGTGCAAAGGCTGGTGCTTCGCTTGCCGCCGGAATCTTCGGTCATTGGTTTAAGAGTAAAGCAATTTCCATCATATCAGGATTGTTCCCCAATCTTAGCATTGGTGGTGGTGCTACTGGTGCAACTTCTAGCGGAGCGGCTGGTGCGGCTACTAGTGGTGCTAGCGGAGCGGCTTCTAGTGGTTTGTTGTCAGGACTTTCCACACTGTCTGTCGGCACAATTGCGGTTGGCGGCTCAATCATGTTGGGTGCGCTTGCACTTGGAACGTGGCTTAACAAATGGACGCAAGAACATGGCGGAGTTGAACAATTCCACGGACAGAACCTTGCTCCTAGTCATCAGCAATCCAATCAACCTCAACAGCCTCAGACGAAACAAAACGCCGCTGGATATAGCACACAAATTCAAACAGTTAAACTGAAAGGTGAAACTGATTCCTCGTACAAGGAACTCATTGCCGAGAAACTTGCACTTCACAAAGACCCTGTTGTTACCAAGACGTTGAAGGGCAAAGAAGATGACACTTACAAAGTGATGGCTAAAGATTACTTTAGTGTCGCTACAACTTCTGCCACAAAGACTGCGCTTGGTACTATTGCCAGTACTTTTAGAACCACAAAGACTGAGTATAACAGTATCGGCACAACGACTATTACCAAGACTGCTAGTGGTGCTATTGCGAGTGCGTTCAACACTATGAAGAGCGCATACAACAGTGTTGTCAGCAATACTGCTACCAAGACGGCTAACGGCGTTAGGACTGGTGCTTTCAATACTGCGTGGGATATGTTTACCGACCTAAAAGACAAATGGGTAACTGCTCACCTTGATATTGAGACAAATGCCACTCAGGTCGTAGCCGGAATTGCTAATGGTGCTGGCGGTGTCACAAGACAAGTTCTTGCAGACATTTGGACTGAGTACCATGCAAAAGGCGGTTTGTTTACTGGCCCGATGGGATTCCAGGTCTTCGGCGAAGCCGGAGCAGAAGCGGCTATCCCTCTTGAGAGGAAGTCCACGATGAAGAGGATCGCAAGTGCGATTGTCGATTCGGGTGGAATGGGAACTTCCAATAGCGATGAGATTGCGGATGCTATTGCTATGAGAGTACTTCCAGCTATGGCTAGTATGATGGATAGCATGAGTCAACGTCCGATTAACAACAATGTTACGGTATACACAGAGAATAATGAGGTACTTGCTAGAGCGGTGAATCAGGGTAATCGTAGCCTCGACAAGAGATACAATCCTGTTGCTCAGTTTAGTTACTAAATCAATGGGGAGATGGATGTCACAGTCTGTCTCCCTTTTACATATATGAGGTATAGATATGGCAGATGTACTAATCAGAGTTGACGGTGTGGATATGCCGAATCCGTCTAAGTTAAATTGGAGTCTGCAAGACGTAAGTATCGGGGAGAGCGGAAGGGATGATACTGGCTATATGTACAAAGGCCGTGTCACTCAGAAACGAAAGTTGGAATTGGAGTGGAGTGCAGTTACTCCTAGTGTTGCAAGTACAATTCTCAGTGCTTTTAATCCCGAATACATAAATGTCAGATATTTTGATCCTTTGGAAAATGCTTGGCAAATCAAGAATTTCTATGTAGGAGACAGGGCTGGCAACGTCAAGATATGGACGGTCAAGAGCAAACTGTACGAGACTATCAAGTTTGACATTATTGAGAGGTAAAATCCCATGATTAGTTGTTCCGAGGCTTATAAAGCCAAAATCAATAACGGTGAAGTACCTCTTGTAAGGATGCAACTCATATCTGCCAATGGGCGGACGATATGGCTTGAGGATGGACAGTTTTGGGCGAACAGTGTTTCGTTTAACCATGCCACTTCTCAAGACGGTGCTTTCACAGTCGGCTCTGCAATCATCGGGTGCTTCAACTTTGGACTGACAAACTTCGATAGAAACTTAGATAGCATCGACTTTGAAGGTGCGGTTGTCATTCCGTTCCTATACTTTGAGATTGACGGAGTAAACGAATATCTTCCCAAAGGCATCTACTATGTCACCAGTCATACAACTAGCGGAAACATCATTAACTGTCAGGCTATGGATGGCTTGAAGTTGCTTGACCAGTCTAGGACTCCTATCACTTATCCAACCACTGTACAAGCCCTTGTAACGGCTATTTGCACCGCTAACGGCATGACCTTAGATACAACTACCATGCCCAATGGTAACTTCGTTCTAAACGCTCCTAAAGACGCTTCGGGAGAGGATATGAGCCTTACAGACAGGCAAATGCTTTCCTATGCTTGTGAGTGTATCGGATGCTACGCACGAATGAACGAGTTAGGGCATCTTGTTATCGGTTGGTATGATTTTGAGAATCCTGTGAATCTTGCTACGACATTCGATGGGAAGAGCCTTTGGACGAGTCCTATTGAGGTTACTGGTGTTAAGGTGACTTACAGAAAGGCAAACTCCGATGGAACACTGGAAGATGTCGAATACCTATACGGTACAGATGACAGAATCATCAAGATTGAAAGCAATCCTTATATCACGGCAAGTAATTACACTACGGTATGCACGAATGTCTCTAGTGGCATTTTTGATACAGAGTTCCGTCCAGGTTCTCTTCCGCTACTGGCTAATCCATGTCTGCAAACCGGAGATGTGCTAAGTGTCACTGACAGATATGCAAATTACACTTATCTATTCCCTGTGACAAGCACGACATACAACAAGCAGTTGACTCAGACTGCGGTGTGTGCTTTTGAAAGCAAGGAAGACAACGACCTCAGACCGACTGGCAGTTACAACAACATGAATATTTCGGTTGAGAACGCTATCCGGCAGGCACAAGAAGCTGACAGGATTGCCAAGGCTGCACAGGAGATGGCAGAGGTAAGCGGCTATCAGCCATATATTGTCAGCAACAAGGGTACTGCGTTTACCTACGACACTACCGCCGACCTCACGGCTATCATTTATGACCGAGACATGAATGAGGTTGACACTGAGGGTACGGAATACATATACCGTTGGTGGATTACCAAGGATGGCATGAGCGGTCAGTACTTGGATGGTGGCAAACAGATTACGATTCCAGTCAGCGATGCTCTTTGCGATTATGCGGCTGGCATTTACTTTGAAACAAAGCCTATTGAAGAAGGTGTTAATCCTTTTCTTCTGAGCAATGGGAATGAACTTGTATTGACGGACAGAAGCGGAGTGCCGTTATCAGTTAGAGCGGCAGAGGTGTACGGATGATTAGCCAACCTTTAACAATTATCAGAACAAATAAGTTGGGTAAGCCATACGTGCAGGACTCAGACCCATCAGCATCTAACGACTTGGCCATTAACGACATTTGGCTTAATCCTGTCGATGGAACAATGAAAATGTGGAACGGCGAATCTTGGGATGAGATGCAGTTTGGCGAGTCCGCTCTTATGGACGATTGCATCAGTAACCGAGTTATTGCTAACGATATTTCCGCAAGCAAGATTACCACTGGCATCTTACAGTCTCAGGACGGCAGTGTTTACATCGACATGGAGACAGGAGAAGCCTATCTTACAAAATTGCAGATGGGCGGTGAGATTGAAGGTAACATAATCGCTATGTCATCCAATGGACTTACGAGAGTAAGGCTCAGAGGTAAAGAGGGTGACAGAGATGTGACTGCCGGAATCATATTTGAGCAACGAGAGGCAACCGAGATTGAAGGATGGGAAAATGCTGGACAGATTTATTTCGGCTACAACAACCGAATGACATATTCTATGGTGCAAGCCTATTCTATCGGTGTGTATAGTCCTAACAAGCCTACAATGGGCTACTACCAAGGCACTGATGACGGTTTCTTGTGGAGAGCGGTTTCGTCCGATTATCTCAAGGCAGCAATGCTTACTTATCACGGTGTAAGACTTGTTGAGAGAAATTCTACAAGCGACATTTTTGCAGACGTACCGCCTGTTATGGTAGCCGAAGGAAACTGCATGAGCGGTACTTCCATTGTGGTCAACGGCATCGTTACTTGCACATACGAGTTGAATGACATCATGCGCCTTGACTTCAATCTTAGGGTGACTACCATTGGTAGCGGTACAAGTTCTTTTGGTATATCGCCTACACTTCTGAGATCACTTAATACAGACATTCCGGCTATCACTCCTATAAGCGGTGGCACATTGCAGATGTTTAATGCAAGTGGAACATTGATGGTAGCGAATATCGGCTCATCCATGCTTGCTCAAAATGGTCTTTGGACTCCTAGTAGACTTGTCTCAGGTGTGCAGACGGCATTTAATGAGAGCGACTTTGCATCAAGCTATACGCTTGTAGGCACTTGCTACGGCAAATACTCAGTGGGGGATTAATATGACGATTACATATAACGAGAACACATATTATGTGAGAGATGATTCCATCTATTGTGATTTCTCCATCGAGGCAAGTACAGTCGAGGATGCCTGTGAGATTTTGAATTCGTTTGATGGCATGACTGACTACGCTTTCAATATTGACGATTATCACAACATGGTAGTTGTCAGAAGAAGCATCGTAGTCACAGACGTTATCATCGTTAAAGTAAAACTCCGTCCTAAGACAGAAGCGGAGATTGCACAAGAGGAACTTGAGGCACTTAGGAAAGCGATGGCTGACCTTGCCGAAACCACAAACAAAACAACTACTGCTAAGATCAATAAGATTCTTGATGAGGGGGTGATGTAATGGCTAATTCGCCTACGTATCTTCCAGTCTATACTCTGCCGGAGAACACGAATCCTACCACGGCTGATAGCATCGTACTGCAAGCAAGTGGAAACACAGGGGATGTCGGGCTTCTTCCGATAAGCAGTTTTATCACACACTTTGCTGACGAGTTGATTGATTCATCGGCTATTACGGCATTTGAGAACATCGGCTGGGTAGCGCCCACATAAGAGGTAGAGAGATATGAACATTTTATCAAGTATGCTTAATTTCATCGCTGACAAGTTCACGAGTATGGGCGAGTCAATTACTGCGCTTGGCACACGCATGACAACCGCCGAGTCAACAATCAGCGGACTCTCAAACAGAACCACAAACTTTTATGTGTTTCGTGCTACCGCAATCTCTGCCGGGTCTGATGTCGGAGCAATCGGAGCAATGTTGCAAGACATCCTGAACCGTAATTTGGGAGACATAACTTTTGTCTGCTATATTTTCAGAACTGGTGCTTGGCAGTTAAACGGATACGGCAGTATAAGAAACGGCGATGCGAGAGCAACGTTTGTCAACGGTCAGAACGGACAGATTCTTGTTGTGAGCAAGACATCTACGACCGCAATCAACGTCATCAAGACATACTCATAAAGAAAGAAAATGCTATAATGGTTACAATTACTGATAAAAAGTATTCTGAGAAAGATTCAGAACTTATGGCTAATGCTATGGAAAACGTCAAGTGCCGTGAGGGTGTTTGCCTTTCCACGGACACGAAGCCTTTGGATTGGGAGAATGGGTCGATTCTTCTTGAGATGGACACTGGCAACGTCTTTGTATTCGACAAGGACAACATGACATGGAGAGGACTGTAAGATGGATGTAATTAGTTATGCACT
>Ga0326511_10003297_pt1 | contig 12994 bp, 25 predicted proteins | sample 0_2496_0518_D_FD_203701 | JGI IMG/M metagenome (GOLD analysis project Ga0326511, IMG submission 203701) | Bovine rumen microbial communities from UC Davis, California, United States - 0_2496_0518 | ecosystem: Host-associated > Mammals > Digestive system > Stomach > Rumen | place: USA... | reverse complement strand
CCCCGGTCCTGGCTCTGATCGGAATACCCATGAGCATCTGGTATCTCGGGGAATACGGAGAGTTATGGGGATTGTTCTTCTGCTGGTTCTGCCTGGCAATACTGTTCTGGTGGTATTTGGCAAACATTGTCTTTGCCACCAGTAAGAAAGAGAGGAGAAACGTAGCATTTAAGAGAGTAATGAGCAAAAAGAAAAAGGCCGCCGCAGAGGACGAGCCAATTTCAAAATAACACAGTTTCAGAATAACACATATTTTAGGAGGTTTCAATGAAGATAGTTAAAGTAACTTACCACTGCGACTTCTGCAAACAGCTTATCGACACCGATTCGGATACGGTCCGGGCGATACTACCGGGTCGCATCGGCTACCAGGACAGCTTCCTGGCCGACTCGGAGGATGAAATCAGACATTATCATGACTACTGCCTGGAGCATCTGATGACGATGCAGTACAAAGACGAAGAGCCGGAACCGGAGGAAGTCGAGGAAGAACCAGAGGTTGAGCTGGAAGAGCCGAAAAAGGATAGAAAAAAGGATTTAGGCAAACTGCAATCCTTACTTAATGCAAAATGGACAAAGGTTAAGATCGCAGACGAATTTGGAGTGAGTGAGGCGACAATCTATAACTGGATCAATGAATTAAATGGGAGGAAGAATTAATGATTATTAGTGTAAAGATCGGATACAATTCGGCAATCATGTTCAAAGACAGAATGGACGCCTGGGGGTTTATCGACAGCTTATTCAACGCAGCCTTTTATGCGGAGAACCCTGAAGATATGTCCATTGAGATCATCTTCGATAAGGAAAAGAAGGAAGACAACGAAGAGACTGAAGGAGGGGAATGACATGACTATCACTGACGGTAAGATTCATCTCCCTGGGATCAGGGAGCAGTATCTCAAGCCGGGACAACAGCCTGTGGTCAGGCTTACCCCGGAGGCCTATAACTGCCTGGTCGATATTACAAACTCGTCTTCACTTCCTGCGGGAAAAGTCGCATCGGAAATCATCCTGCAGGTACAGGACAGGATCATTTATGACAAGGAATGAACATGAAGCTTGATTACAACATCATCGCAACGGGCTCCACTGGCAACGCTGTCAGGATAGAGAACGTCATGATAGACTGCGGCATCCCGTTCGCCAGGATGAAGGAAGACCTTTACAAGGTCGACTCTCTCCTGATCACACATGCCCACAGTGATCATGTCAAACCCAGCACCCTGGAGCGGATCCGGAAGGAATTTCCCAACATCCGGGTATATGCTAATGCCGATGTGGCATATAGGTATACCGTGGACAAGGTCATAGGGACGGCACCCTTCAAGGTCAGGGGAAAGATAAGAGTCATTCCCTTTGACGGTGTGCATGACGTACCTGTGACAGGTTACGTGCTCCTGATCGGGGACCTCAACGTCCTGTATATGACAGACACTGCAAGGGTCAACCCGCCCGGTGACATGAAGTTTGACTACATGTTCCTGGAATCCAACTTTGACGAGAGGAAGCTGCGTGAACTGTCCAAACAGTATCGGCGGCGGGGATATGATCCTTATTCGTCAGTCACAAGACATTTCTCAACGCAGAAATGCAGGGAGTTTTATTACGTGAACAGAAGGAATGAGAAGAGTGTGCTGATAGAGCTGCACCAGTCTCACAGATTTTACTAGGAGGTGATTACTTGAAATACGAGATCATGGAGAACACTTCCCCGGTCTCTTACAACGTGGCGACCGTTGACTTCCCCGCTTACGAAGTTTTTAAGGAAAAGGCCATCGATATCAGTGAGGAGATCCGGGCCATGAACGTGGATCCGGAAAACATCAAGGAAGCCAAGACCATGCTGGCAGAAGCAAGGAAGATCACGGACCGTCTGTCCAGAGTCCGCATCGACATCAAGAAAGAGATACTGGCAGGGTACCAGACTTTCGAGGCCCAGGTGAAAGAGATCTCTGCGATAATCGGCGACGCCGATGACGCACTGAGAGCAAAGGTCCGGGAACTGGAAGAAGCGGAGAGACAGGCAAAGAAGAAAGCCCTGCGGATAACATGGGATTCCAGGATAGAGAGATATCCGTATGTTGCCGACTGTATCTCTGACCCGTTCGACAGATGGCTGACTCCCAGGCACCTGAACAAAACGGTGACCATGAAGAAGGCGGAGGCTGATATGGTCGACTGGCTGGAAAGAACGGACAACGACCTGCAGGCGGCCGGTTCAATGGGAGATGTTTATCTTGTTGAATACATCAAGACCGGAGACCTTCCGATGGCTATCCAGAACGTCAAAGAAAGAGCGGAAATCCAGCAGCGGGTAAGTAACGCAGAACAGGAAGAACTTGAAGAGGCGACAGCCTGGTTTCTGATCAGAGGGACGAAAGATATCAAATTAGTGGAAATGTTATTAAAGGAAAACGAGATTAATTTTGAAAGGAAATAGTTATGGAATTACGGAAAGAACTCACATTAGTGAATGTTGATTTCGAGAATGATAACAAGAAAGCGATTTTAACCTATTTAGACGAAGAGAGAAAGCAGATCCGGACAGTTAACTTCAACAAGCAGGCATACAAGAACGGCAAATACGTTGATGATGATGCGAAAGCTAAGAAGGTAGACGAATGGTGCGACAAGTATTTCAAGTGCGGTTTCGGAGACCTCCGGAGCTGCGTCGGTCAGAAGCAGGATGTCTACTGTTACGATAATTTCAACTCCCTCTGGGAGGTCGAGATTATCGAAAAGTTTACCAGTGACATGAAGGGTCAGATCTTCCAGTCAGAGGTCCGGGAGATTGTGGTGGACGACTATTTCATCAAGATCCGCTACCCCATCGATGGAAAAGTCTATGAAAGCAAGATGGGGTACGGAATGTTCATGAAGGACACCCGCACCTGGTACCAGGATCCCATCAAGAAGGAAGCCCAGTACAGGAAATTCGAAGAGAAGTTCCATGTGCCGGTGGAGCGGAAAGACGAACTGATCGGACACCCACTCATGGTAGAAGTAAAGTCAGCTTTCGGCACTAATTTTTATGGCGACATTAAAGCCTTCCCAAGGACTAAATAATATGAATGATTTACTTTTCTATGATATCGAGGTCGTAAAGTGCGATGCCCTCGTTGTCTTCATGGACATCGATAAAAACGAAGTAGCCCACTTCTGGAACAACAGGGACCGGAAAAAGGTCGAGGAACCTTCAGGATTTGAAGGTATCCCTGACCTGATCCGGGGCAAGACCCTGGTCGGTTACAATAACTACTTCTACGATGATCATATCCTGACGGCCATGATGAACAACAGTCTTAACCTCCCCAAGTATCTCAAAGCATTAAACAATACTATTATCAGCGGCAAACCTTCCGGAAGGAAGGTTTCCGAACTGATACGGTCACTGGACACGATGCAGCAGATCGATGTCTCAAAACCGTCACTGAAACAGATCGAGGGGAACATGGGGATATCCATCGTGGAATCTTCCATTCCTTTTGACATTGATCGTGAACTGACGGACAAGGAACGGGACGAGATGCTCTTCTACTGTCGGCATGATGTCATGGCGACGGTGGACATATATAAGCTCCGGGAGAAGTCTTACTTCGAAGTCAAGGAAGGACTTGTCGGGATGCTTCCTGAGTCATACTCAGACACCGCCTACCGTTGGAATACCACGACCCTGTCCGCAAATGTCCTTTTAGGCAGCGGCAAGCTGACACCATGGTTAAGTCACAAAGTCCCGGAAGACCTGTGGAGGAACGTGAACGGTATCCCCATGGAGGTCTGGGATATGTGGGAGGACATCATGACCGAGGACAATGTCACCGGCAAAGGGAAGAGCAAGACCATCAAGGCTTTCGGCTGTAACGTGGTCTTTGGCATGGGAGGATTACATGCAGCACCTTCCAAACCGGTACGGTACGGGAGAGTGAAACATAAGGACGTAGCTTCCATGTATCCTTCTTCCATCGTCAGACTGCGGGCCCTGGGAGAAGCTACAGACCTGTACGACAAAATGCGGCAGGAGAGGATAAAGATAAAGAAGAGTGATCCCGTGAAAGCGGGAGCCCTCAAGATCATCCTCAATTCCGTATACGGTAACTTCAAGAATAAATATTCCGCCCTGAATAATCCCATGGCATCGGCAACGGTCTGTGTTTACGGCCAGATCGCTCTCTTTGCCCTATGCTGGGAACTGAGTCAGGCAGGTTACCGTATCGTCAACGGAAACACTGACGGTGTTGTCTATCTCGAGGATCCCGAACTGGGAGATACAGATGAGGTTATCTGCAAACAGTGGGAGCGGCGGTTCAGAGGTTATACCCTGGACACCGATTACTACACCCAGTGGATCCAGAAGGATGTGAACAACTACATCGCCGTGGAAGAGGACGGAAGGGTCACGGTAAAGGGCGGGGATGTCAACAAGTACCAGGTGAACAAGTATTTTTCCAACAATTCGGCCCGAATCGTACAAATAGCCATGGTGGAAAAACTTGTTTATGGAAAGGATATATTTGACACGTTCGAGGAGCATATCAACGAACCTCTCCTGTGGCAGTACGTCCTTAAAGCCGGGAGGACTTACAAAGGTGTACAGAACTCCGCAGGGGAATGGCAGAACAACGTCAATCGTGTTTTTGCCGCCGGTGAAAACGTTGACCCTGAGAAAGTTACAAAGCTGTACAAGGTCCGCCAGGATGACGGTCTGGTCAACTTTCCAGACGTACCCGAAAGGATGTTCGTATGGAACAGGGATATCAGTGACCTGGAGCATTTTGAAGATATCATCGACCAAAGTTATTATTACAACCTAGTTATCGAGAAATTAAAAGGATGGACAACGAATGTTTATTGAATATAAATCGGGAGAAAAGCACGCCGGTTCCGGAGCGGCCCGATCGGAGACGATGGACACCTTCCAGGACTGCGGACAGCTCCTCACCGATGACGATATCGTGATAGATATCGACCACCTTCCGAAAGAGAGCATAAAAGCCCTTATCACGGAATTCGGTATCAAGACGGAAACCGTCTGGACGGAGCGTGGAGCCCATCTGTGGTTCAAAAGACCCCTGTGGTTCACACGCAAGAAAGACGGGGTCTGCAGGCTGGGATTCGAGGTGGAACAACACACCAAGAGCACCAACCCCTACGGAATGACCGTGAAAAGGAACGGGAAGGCAAGGCAGATAGACAATCCCGGGGTCCGGATGTACCTGCCCAGGTATTTCTCCGGAGATCCCAGGGTAAAGTACAAGGACATGACAGGGATGTCGGAGGGCGACGGACGGAACAAAGACCTGTTCGCCCACCGGGCAAAACTCAACAAGGCAAATGCAGACCGTGTGGAGTCCCTGATCGCCTTCATCAACCGCCATGTCTTTGCGGAACCGCTGGACGACGGGGAACTGGAATCCATCACAAGGGACCTCCCGCCCTCGGACGATGACGGGAAATATCTGGTCATCGTGAACGCTATCATGCGGGAACACAGGACGGTGAGGTATTCCAATCTGACATGGTGGTATGAGAATGACCAGTACATTACAGATCCAAAGAACGAACGGCTGAAGCGGAGGGTATACGAAACCTGCGAAACAGAGACCACACGATTCGTTGACGAGGTCATCAAACAGATAGAGTATAAATCACCGCTGATCCCACCGGATACCGTCTTCCCCATCCGGTTCAACAACGGCATATTACGGAACGGCAAATTTATCACGATAAAAGACTACAGGGAATTTACTCCCTATTACATCCCTATCGACTACAAAGAGGATGCTGCACCTGTCCAGATCGTCGATGACTACATCGATAATCTGACAGACAAGGATCCCGACTACCGGGACCTCCTCATGGAAGTCATAGGATACGTTATGATCACAGACCCCGAACAGATACGGTCCCTGGGAAAGTTCTTTATGTTCCGTGGAGACGGAGCAAACGGCAAGGGAACGCTCATGGAGATCATGAAACGTATCTACAATCAGAAAAACTGCACCAATCTCAGCATCAAACAATTGGTAGACGACCGCTTCAAGGTCACCATGATCGGAAAGCTGGCCAACCTGGGGGATGATGTGGAAGCGGAGGCCATCAACAACGAACAGTTGAAGGTGATCAAAAACATCTCCACGGCCGACACTGTATCGACCCGGCATCTGTATGCGGAATCAGAGACGAATGTATTCACAGTAAAGCTGTACTTTACAACAAACTCTGATATCCGATCATTTGAGAAAGGATATGCATACCGCAGAAGAGTAGTGTGGCTGCCGATGTTTAATAAGGTAGAAAAGCCAGACCCCAGGTTTATCACAAAGATCACGACCACCGAAGCCCTGGAATATTGGATCCGCCTTATCGTGGAAGGGTATAAGCGGCTGTATAAGAACGTTGCCTGGACAGAGTGCAAGGCAGTCACAGAGTACAACGAGAAATACCACCAGGCGAACGACATCTGTTTCCAGTTCGCTAACGACCTCGACCAGGACGAGATCCGGGGCAAGACCATGCAGGAGATCCGGACCAACTTTGCAGAATGGGACACGGAAGGAAGGAAATTCTCCCCAAAACGGTTTAAGGAAGCCGTCTGGGACCTTTACAAGATGGGGATAGGAGTCTCCAAGGTCAGCGGCAAGTCAAAACGGGTCTTCATGACCGCAGAGGACACTTCACAAGTCCTTGAGCACTGATTTTTTGTAACCTTGTAACCAAAAACCTCCTGTTTATGCGGTTTTTCGGGAAGGTTACGGTTACAAAAAAATTTTCAAAACTTATACGTTTTAATTTACAGCAGGAGCTGTAGCAGTATACCCGGAAAATTTTTTATCTCTTGTAACCTTGTAACTTTGTAACCTTAACTCTATTTTCCTTAAAAAGTGGCTTAAATAAAGGGTTTTTTAAATATAGAGCGGTTACAAAAAGTTACAAAAAGTTACAAAAACGGAGGTGACAACATGACTTATGCCTATGAAGGTGAGACCCTTGAAGTCCGGTCTTTTTACAGTAAGAGGGGGTTCACCATAAACCTGGGGAATTTCTTTCCTGCCAGTGTGAAGAGGATGTACCAACTGGTGGAGATGATCACTGACTATGAGGATGACTATGACCGACGGTCTGAGCATGTTCTGAAGATGATCCACTGGCTTGAGGGTCAGATCCAGGAACTCAAGAACCGGCTGAGGGACAATATGGACAAGGGGATGGTGAACGTGAAGGAAGCGAATAAGATCACCAAGCTGGCGGAGAAATATTCAAAGAACATCGACCGTCTGAAGGCAGCGGCTAAGAAATATCATATTGATTTAGAGGAGGTATGACGTGGCGAACAAAATGCAGGAATACAACCGGGGCCGGTCCCAGGGACTGGACATGGCCAGACGGTTACTGGAGGACGCAGGTGAAACAAAAGCCGCTGCCCTGATTGCGGAAGAGATCCGGATCAGAGGGAAGCTGCCGGTCAAGCTGGCAGTGACATCCAAGGAGATAGAGCAGGGTCTTGATCATATCAAGAAATGTATGTATGAATCATTTCTCTGCCAGACGCTGATGGTGCTCCGTGATCAGTTCGATTTCGGGCGGACAAGATGCCTGCGGTTTATGAACCGCTGGAACTTCAAGACGGACTGCATGACTTCGGGCTTTGTTAATTGGGCAGATTATGTTGAGACGATAAAAGAAGAGATGGATATTGACTTACCGCATGAGTGCATGAAAGCTGAGGGATTGATGTGACAGAACAGATCTATAAAATCATCGAGAAGATAAACAAGCGAATCGGAGAGGTCCCCGTGGACGAAAGCGGATGCTATTCCAGAGGAGACCACATGATTGTTATTGGATTGAGCATGGCTAAGGACATCGTGCTGGAAGTAGCAAAGGAGGCAGAGGATGGGGAAACTAACTAACCAGTTAACGTTCGCAGACATAGACCCCAATTATCAGGCATTTGTAGATAAGTTCAAGCCGAAAAAGACAACGGACGATTGTTACACCCCAGAGAATATTTATGATGCTGTTCTGCAGTTTGTTATTGATGAGTATGGAATTGACGCAGACAATGTTGTCCGCCCGTTCTGGCCTGGGGCAGACTATGAGCAGTACGATTATCCAGAAGGCTGTTGTGTTGTGGACAATCCGCCCTTTTCGATTTTAACAAAAATTTGCAGAACTTACGTAGAGCATGGAATTAAGTTTTTTCTGTTTGCTCCATACCTGACAAATTTCAGCGCCGGAAGAACCATAGACATCACGCATGTAATTACGGGGTCGTCAATCACATACGAGAATGGGGCGAGAGTCGGTACTTCTTTTGTGACTAATCTTGATGACAGATACAGGTGTCGCACATCTGTGAAGTTAAGCGACGAAATAAAGAGAATTGATACGGAGAATGTAAAAGCAGGAAAAAAAGAACTGCCAAAATACAAATTCCCTAATCATGTGGTTACATCCTCAATGATGGGATATATGGCAAAACATGGTGTTGATTTTTGCGTTTTAAAAGGTGATGCGTTTTTTATATCTAGTCTTGATTCCATGAAGGCAGTAAAAGGTAAGACCATCTTTGGCGGGGGTTATCTTTTATCAGAAAAAGCGGCGGCAGAAAAAGCGGCGGCAGAAAAAGCGGCGGCAGAAAAAGCGGCGGCAGAAAAAGCGGCGGCAGAAAAAGCGGCGGCAGAAAAAGCGGCGGCAATTAAGTGGCAATTATCAGAATCAGAAAAGCAAATAATTAAGCACCTTGGAGAGGAGGCAGACCATGGAGAAACAGCTTAGGGTGCTGGCAGACGTCCTGTCTGGGTGTCCGCTGACTTATCCCTGTGACAAGCTGTGGGAGCCTCATGGATGGTGTGAGAAGCACTGTTTCGAGAAACAATGCAGTGGACCGAATACAGAGTGCTGGCTGAAGTATGCGGAAGAAGTAGCAAAGGAGGCAGAGAAGCAGTGAGATATGGGATGCCATTCAAAGGGTCGAAGAACTCGATTGCAGAAAAGGTGGTAGCCGTCCTTCCAGAAGGCAGGATACTGTACGACCTTTTTGGAGGGGGGGGGTGCTATAACCCATTGTGCAGTGCTGTCTGGCAAGTGGCAGAAGGTTGTCTACAATGAACTCGACCCCGTGGTATTCCAAGGCTTTCAGATGGCGATACAGGGCAAATTCAAAAATGAAAACAGGTGGATTTCCAGAAGCGACTTCTTCCGACTCCGACGGTCTGATCCTTACGTTGCAATGTGTTTTTCTTTTGGAAATGACTTGAAAACGTATTGTTATGGTCGGGACATTGAGAAATACAAGAAGATGATTCATGAGATTGTTTATGGAGACACACCGAGAAACAGACTTAAGGCTTACAAGTGTTTCATGAAGGAATATAAAAACATTTATCGGAACTGGACTCTTGAAAGCCTTGAACGTCTGGAACGATTGCAAAGCCTTGGGTATCTGGAACGATTGCAAAGCCTTGGGTATCTGGAACTAAGCAACTGCGATTATGCGGATGTGGAACTAAGCAACTGCGATTATGTCATTTACTGCGACATACCTTACAAGGGAACGAACGCATACAATCAAGACTTTGATTATGACCGCTTCTATGCGTGGGCAAAACAACAGAAAAACATTTATATTTCGTCTTATGAGATGCCAGATGATTTCGAATGTATTGCAACAATACCACGAAGAGGAAACATGTCTGCAGTGAATAAGGACGGAATCAAGCAAGAGAAGATATTTATACCAACGGAGGATTAAATGAGATACACCGAATACCATCAGAACGTCCCTGTCATCAAAGACAAATCCCTTCTCTCCGATGCCCTTGCCAAACTGGCCAGGTACGAAGACATCGAAGAAGAGCCCGACATGGATGAAGTGTTGCGGGGACTGTACAAGGCCAAGAGCCATGCAATCAGCGAGTACAGCAAGGACAGGATACAGGCAGGCATACGGCTTATCATCAAGCTGGCGAACTTCGACGAGACGGCAAGCAAGGATTTGATGGAGAAACACTTGAAACAAAAGAATGAACTACTTAAGTATATCGACCAGGTCGACGGCAATATAGACCCAGTGAGCGAGATAAGGGATTATGTAGAGGTGCACCTATGACAAAGCAAGAAGCTGCAGACGAGTTAATCTGGATCCGTGACGAGTACGCCCAGACAGAGGAAGAATATGAGGCACTGACGATAGCGATCAGGGAATTGGAGGGGAAGGATGAATGTTGAGGAACTATTAAAACTTTGGTCGGAGAAATCAAAACCAAATGATATGTCACAGCTTAGAAATGACGTAAAAGTAGTTGCTGATCTTTCTACAATAATCGTTGAAGAATTTGAAAATGCAGGCTTTTCAAGAGAAGAAGCATTAATTATTCTTACGGAGATTATCAAAGCGAATAAACAGTAGGGAACTAGATAGAAGGGAGGGGAACCGATGACACTGGCGGAAGCAATACAGCAGTTAAAGATGGCAGTGCCAATGAAGGCTGTCACAATGGCTGAATTTAATGATTTCATCGAAGCTGTGAACATGGCTATCGATGCACTGGAGAAGATGAGGGAGGACGAACATGACGCTGACGGAAGCGATCAAACACTGTGAAGACGTAGCAGATTATGACTGTTTCACGGACGAACAGCGGAAGTGTTCCGAAGAGCACCGACAGCTGGCGGACTGGTTGAGGTTATTAAAATCCGAATTGTGGCGTAGATATGAGGGGTGAAAAGGATGAGCGTACTGATTAAGGATATGGAAAAGCCTAAATCCTGCTATGCAGTAATAATTGATGGAGAGGCTGAGTTTTGCCCGTTTGTAAACACGGATGATGACTGCGTGCTACTGTTAAAGAAAGGTATATGTGTGGGGACATGGGCAGATCAGTACAGTAAGTGTCCGCTCGCAGAAGAACCAGAGCGAAAGAAGGGAAGGTGGATATACGGAGAAAAGTCAGGACAAGATGGATGGTACTGTTCAGAGTGTGGCGGTTTCATTCCTTGGTATTATGATTTTTACGGCTTGGACAACATTGATTTTATAGAGGATTTCAAAACTTGTCCTTTCTGTGATTCAAAGATGGTGTCATACACCGGAGCGGATATGAGAGAAGGTGAAGAGGAATGAGTAATTTAATCAGCAGACAGGCGGCTATAGATGCGATCAATGCCTATTTGGGTTTATCTGCGGTAAGTAGGACTATTCAGAATATGACGAGCATACAAGAGATATTGGAGAACTTGCCATCCGCAGAGTCAGAAATCATCCGCTGTAAAAACTGCAAGCACAGAGATAGCAATGATTGCCCCATGTACTACGAAGAATGGATAGAGATTGATGAAGGTGATGGTTATTTTGACACAGATACCATTATTCACGATCCGACAACAGATGAAGGATTTTGTCATTGTGCAGAATTGAGAGGTAAAGAGGAATGAGCGATTTAATCGACAGGCATGAAGCTATAAGAGACATTCGTTTAATGGATGTATGCGTAATATATGACGATATGTGTTCAACAGAAGAGGCTGTAGAAAAGGCTATTGTGGCAACGAAAAGAAATGCGATATTTGGTCTTGAATGTATGCCATCCGTAAAACCACGGAAGAAGGGGAAGTGGCTTGTTCATGGAGACATACCTAAAACTTGCTCCCGCTGTCATGAGGATTGGGATAAGTATGTCAATGGGGACGTATGGTATAGCGATGAATTACCAAATTACTGTCCCAACTGCGGAAGCTACAATGGGGGTGAAGAATAATGAGTGAATTAATTTATAAACAGGATGCGATTAAAACAATCAAAGATGCAGATGTATTTGTGGCATATCACGAAAAAGACCCAATAGACGAGGCTGTAGATGAAGCTATAAGAGCAACAAAGAGGTCTGTAATATACGATATTGAGATGTTACCATCCGCAGAGCTAGAGCGAAAGAAAGGGAAGTGGTTGCTGATAGATGCAGGATATTATGACTATGTCAAATGTTCCCAGTGCGGAGAGACTCTTGTCTGGGGGAAGAACTTCTGCCCTAACTGCGGAGCGGATATGAGACAGAATAATGCACCATTGCCTGATGACGACAGCATATATGGATGAGAGGTGAACAGGAATGAGATTAATTGATGCGGATGCTCTTGAAGAGTTGTTTCGTGAGGTTATAGGCAGCATTGCGAAGCGTCCTGAAATAAATGGCAATTTGGAACATATGATAAGGGCAAGTGCTATGGTTGTCGAGATGATAAAAGATGCTCCCACCATTGAGCCACAACCACGCTGGATACCCTGCAGTGAGAGGTTGCCAGATGATAATGATTATAAAGAATGTATGGAATGCTTAGATGGTGCGGTATGGTACTTTACTGAAAACGGGGCAATGGGGCTTGGATATTATTATGAATCTACAAAAGAATGGGCAACAACAGATGACTTGAAGACAGATGGAAAAGTCGTAGCATGGATGCCACTCCCATCACCCTGCAGAGAGGAGGCCGACCAATGACATCAATCCTAATCACAGGCACCCTATGTTTTCTTCTCGGACTTGTCACAGGCGGTCTCCTGGTCGTCTTCTGTCAGGCTGGCAGTGAGAGGGATTCCATCTACAGCAACCTGACCCTGATCCCGATCGAGGCGGGAGAACCGAGGCTTGACTCCCAGTGCTTGATACAGACCAAAGAAGACGGCAACCACTTGTTACTGGCAGAGTATGCGGACGACGGGTGGACGCTAATAGACTATCCAGGGATAAAGGTTTTCACGGTGGCAGCCTGGTGTTATTCACCCGAGCCGATACGGAGGTAATGACATGACAGCCAAGGAATACCTGCGGCAGATCGCGGTGCTGGATGCCAAGATAAACAGAAGACAGAAAGAGGTGGAGGAACTCAAGACTTTGGCCACCCACATCACGACAACGGCAGAAGGTGACAGAGTGCAGTCCTCGGGAAGCATGGACAGAATGGCTAGCATCGTGGCCCGGTGGGTAGACCT
>Ga0326511_10003296_pt1 | contig 12998 bp, 13 predicted proteins | sample 0_2496_0518_D_FD_203701 | JGI IMG/M metagenome (GOLD analysis project Ga0326511, IMG submission 203701) | Bovine rumen microbial communities from UC Davis, California, United States - 0_2496_0518 | ecosystem: Host-associated > Mammals > Digestive system > Stomach > Rumen | place: USA... | reverse complement strand
AGGATTACCACTTGGAGTTCAACTGCAGAAGCCTCGCGCATGCGAAACAGATCCTGGCCCTTCTCTACATGCTGGGCAAATCCGCAGGATTTACGGAAAGAAAATCGCGCTTCATTGTTTACCTGAAGGATTCCCAGGACATCATCGATCTGCTGGGTCTTATGGGAGCCCATATCTCCATGATGGATATGGAGAACCAGAGGATCCGGAAGGATGTCGTCAATACCGTCAACCGCCGCGTCAACTGTGACACAGCCAACGCAAAGCGGACGGTAGGGGCCGCGCAGCAGCAGATCAGGGACATCCGTTTTCTGGAAGAACGGGGGATATTAAAGGTCCTTCCGGAAAAGCTCCGCGAAATGGCGGAGCTCAGAACGGACTATCCGGAACTGCCGCTGGGAGAACTGGGACAGATGCTTCAGCCTCCCGTCAGCAAGTCCGGTGTCAATCACCGGCTGAAGAAACTGTCTGAAATTGCTGAGAAGGAACGGTCGGCAGATCATAAACCGCAGCCTGCGGGCGGCGGCGAATAACCAGATGAGGAGACGGCTATGCTAAAAAAATCAGTTAGGATTTCAAGGGCAGACGGGCTTGAGGCAAGAACATTTGCCAAGCTGGTCCAGGTAGCAAGCAAGTATGACAGCAGGATCTACATGGAAACAGAGACCAAGCGCGTAAATGCCAAGAGCATTATGGGCATGATGTCCCTGGAACCCGCAAGAGATGAGATGATCACCATCTCAGCAGAGGGCGCTGATGAAGCGGATGCGGTCAGCGAGATCGAAGTCTTCCTGACAGCAGCCAAGAACTGAATTTCCGAATACGTGAAAGTTAAGATGAGCCGGGGCGCGTCCCCGGCTCATTTTTTTTCAGGCCGGTCTTCCCGGGACGAACCGGTTCCGGGCCCTTATTTAACGCCCCGGTCATAAACATCCCGGCATCCTCTCCCGAAATGTATATTTCGATGAAATATCAAAAATTCCTCACAGGAATAAAACAGAAATGAATTTCTGACATACAAAAGGAAAAGCAGTCCGGTAAGGAGGCGTCCATGCGCTGACCTGAATTCCGGATCCGCAGCAAGGTATTATAAACAGATGCAAATGTATTGCGCAGGCAATACATTTGCAGTATCATAAGGATAGAAGAGAGGTGATTTTATGGCAGTTACAATACAGGTCAGGGTAGATGATGAGCTAAAGGCAAAATCGGATGAACTGTTTAAGGAACTTGGAACTGACACAACGACAGCGATCAGGATATTTCTGACACAGGCGATTTCCCAGAATGGTTTCCCGTTTGAGATAAAAAGGCATACTTATAATCCGTTTGGTGCACTGTCAGAAGATGCTGTTATGGGTAAGCTTGCATCCTCCAGAAGACAGGCCGATGAAGGAAAAGTGAGAACTGCCGGAAAAGTTTCTGAGGACCTGAGGGCAAAATATGAACTATGACATTGTTCTGACAGAAAATGCCAAAGAGGACCTGGAAGCCTTTGTCTCATACATCCTGCATGAGAAGCAGAATCCGCAGGCAGCAGGCAGTATCCTGGATGATTTTGATCAGACGACGGACATTTTGTCGAGAAGGGCAGGAAGCCTTAAATTGTGCGATAATCCAAGGCTGAGAGCGCTGGGATATCATCGAATCAACTTTATGTCACACAGGTATTTTATGCTTTATCGAATCGAGGGAAATACCGTCTATGTGGATAATGTGTTCCATGAACTGCAGGATTACGAAAACAGAATAAACTGATCACTGACGTAAGAAAAGCGGCCATGCAGGGTTTTCTATACCCGCATGGCCGCTTTTTGCCGTATTCCTGGCAGCTGCGCATAAAAAAAGGAGGGCCAGGCACCCCTTGCGGGGGCACCTGGCATATTATGAAAAAGATAATCTGATTGTTCCTGTCTGCTATGGAAGTATCATACCTTTTCTCTTTGGACAGAAATTGAGATGGGGTTTAACATTCTCTTAACAAAATATGAACAAATCATGAACGGCGAAAATTTTTTTTGCAATCGGAACGGGCCCGTTGTATGATGGTCCCATGTTTAACGAAATAAGCACGTTTACAGAAGCAAAACCATACGAAATTGTATTTGCGGCCGGAAAAGGCCTTCCTCCGGAGGCGGAGGAGGAGCTGAGAGAGGCCCTGGATCTGCTTGGGAAAAGAGGCTGGAGCGCTTTATTTATGGAAGCGGAGACCCCGGAGCAGCTTTTAAAGGCCCTTGAGGGAACATCCCCGGAGGGGAGGCTCTTTCTGGCGGGGGATACGGATATATGGCGGTCCCTTCAGGAGCGGGGCTTTGCGGCTGCCGCCTGGTCCCACCCGGGGAACAGGGAGGACCGTTTTCCCGGCGCCTCCTACGTGCTGGAGGAGCCGGCCTGGGTGGACGATGACTCCCTTAACAAGATCTACCAGCGGCTTACGGGAAATCCCTGGAAGATCCTGGAGACGGAAAGGACCCTGGTGCGGGAGTTCGTCCCGGAGGACCTGGAGGATATATACGGCCTCTACGACGAGGAAGCAAGGCGGTATCTTGAACCGCCGGGGCCGGACACAGAAAGGGAGCGGCAGATCCTCAGAGATTATATAGGAAGGATCTACGGCCTTTTCGGCTTCGGCCACTGGGCAGTCCTTTCGAAAGAAAGCGGGCGTCTCATCGGCCGGATGGGCTTTTCCCTTCCTGCGGCCAGGGAAAAGGAGATCCTGGGGGCCGACGCTATGCTGGGCTACCTGACAGCAAAAGAAGCCAGGGGCCAGGGCCTTACCCTGGAAGTCACCCGGGCCCTTCTGGACTACGGGAAGAACGCCCTTCTTTTTGAAAGAGTGGGAGCGGAGGCGGACGCCGGCAATACAGCGTCGGTCCGCCTGCTGGAAAAGCTGGGCTTTGAAAGCGTTCTGGAAGAGGATGGAAAGATCTTTTTTTCCCGGAAAGCATAGGAAGGCCGGCCCATTGAAGGAGAGCCCCGGCAGATCCGCCGGGACCTGCACATACTGTATATAAGCGCATCCGCTTTAATAAAGAAATGATCAGGAGGAACAACGATGATCAACAAAAAATACCGAGATATGCTGGACAACAAATCCGTGATCCGCGAGCTGTCCGAATTTGCCACAAGGCGCGGAAATGAGATCGGCTACGAGAACGTCTTTGACTTCAGTCTGGGCAATCCCTCCGTTCCGGCTCCGGAAAGCTATAAAAAGGCTGCCATGGAGCTTCTTGAAAAGATGGATCCCATGAAGCTCCACGGCTATACCCCCACCAACGGCAACGACACGGTCAAGAAGCAGCTGGCAGATTCCTTAAATAAGCGATTCGGCATGAACTACGAGCCCTGCCATATCTTCCCCACAGCGGGCGCGGCCGGCGCCATCGCCCATGCCCTGCGGGCAGTGACGCAGCCCGGAGACGAGGTCATTGTCTTCGCCCCCTTCTTCCCCGAATACTATCCTTATATCAATGAGACCGGGGCCAGGATCAAGATCGTGGAAGCGGATACAGAGGCCTTCCAGATCAACTTCGAAGACCTGGAGAAGAAGCTGACAAAGGACGTGGCGGCCCTTCTGATCAATACCCCCAACAATCCCTCCGGCGCCGTCTATACGGAAGAGACCCTGACCAGGCTCTCGGAGGTCCTGCGCAGGAAATCGAAAGAATTCGATAAGAACATCTTCCTGATCTCCGATGAGCCCTACAGGGAGATCGTCTTCGACGGAAAGAAGGCCCCCTATGTGGCCAGGTTCTATGAGCACACCCTGACCTGCTATTCCTTCTCCAAGTCCCTGTCCATCCCCGGCGAGCGTGTCGGCTACGTGGCCGTAAATCCCGCCTGTGAGGACGCGGATAAGCTGGTCCCCATGTTCGGCCAGATCTCCAGAGGCATCGGCCACAACTGCCCTTCCTCCCTGGTGACCATCGCCATGGGGGAGACCTGCGACGATACCTCCGATCTGTCCGTCTACGAGACCAACATGAACCTGATCTACGACTGCTTAAAGGAGCTGGGCTTTACCGTGACCAGGCCCGGCGGGACCTTCTACATCATGCCCAAGGCTCTGGAGGAAAGCTCCAAAGACTTCTGCGAGAAGGCCAAAAAGTATGACCTGATCCTGGTCCCCGCAGACTCCTTCCACGCTCCCGGCTACTTCCGCATGGCCTACTGCATCGATACGGAAAAGGTGAAACGGTCCCTGGAAGCCCTGCGCAGATTTGTAAATACGGAATATCCTGACAGAGCGTAAAATACCCCCCGGATGCCCCGGAAGGGGCCCCGGCAGCGCCCCGAAAGCAGGAAAACCGCGTATTTTCGCCCTTTTTCGCAGGAAAGTCTTTCAAAAAATGTTGACAGACAATTTGAATTGTGCTAATAAAGATGATTGTAGTTTGGATAAAACAAACACTTTTTAATGCATAAACCGGCACGGCCCGGAACAAAGGGTCCGCTTTTTTATAAGTGTATGGCAGGGCTTGGCCCGGCCGGACCGCATGATTCTGAAAGGAGAACAAATCAAAATGGCAACAAAGAAGACAACCAAGGCAGCAGAGACCAAGGCAGTTGAGACCAAGGCAGCAGCACCCGCAAAGAAGACCACCAGAAAGCCCGCAGTGAAGTCCACAGTGACCGTTCAGTTCGCAGGCAGAGAGTTCAAGACCGCTGACATCGTTGAGAGCGTCAAGGCCGCATACACCGGCGAAGCTCCTTTAAAGACCGTTGACGTTTATGTCAAGCCCGAAGAAGGCAAGGCATACTACGTTGTAAACGGCGACGTAACAGGCGCTGTAGAACTGTAATATACCCGTGTCCGCAGGGATGCGGACTTAGGACCGGGCCCCTGCCCGGACCGCTCCTTTCCCGTAAGGAAAGGGGCCTGCTGTAGCGGATCGAAAAGCCTTTCCGGAGCTCCGGAGAGGCTTTTTTATTTCATATATTTTTCACACATTTTGGAAAAGGAACAGTTGACAACCCTATGCGGCGGTGGTATTTTAGAGTTCGAAAGATGTTAGCACTCAACACAAATGAGTGCTAATAAAAAATCTGGATAAGGAGGAACCATATGGAACTGCAAGGTCGTAAGATGAAAATATTGCAGGCCATCGTTCGTAATTATCTGGAGACCGGAGAACCGGTAGGAAGCAGGACAATTTCCAAGTATACGGATCTGCACCTGAGCAGCGCAACGATCCGCAACGAAATGTCGGACCTGGAGGAGATGGGCCTGATCAAGCAGCCCCATACCTCGGCGGGCCGGATCCCCACGGATGCGGGCTACCGTGTGTACGTCGACCACATGCTTTCGGAAGAGAGACACGAGGTCGAGGAGATGAAAAGTGTGCTCCTGGAAAAGCAGGACAAGCTGGACGCGCAGCTCAAGCAGATCGCCAGGCTCCTGGCCAGCAACACCCAGTACGCCTCCATCGTTTCCACCCCTTCGGTCAGACAGAACAAGATCAAATTTATTCAGCTTTCTCAGGTGGATCCGGCCAACCTCCTGGCAGTCATCGTGATCGAAGGAAACCTGATCCGCAACACCCTGATCCCTGTGGGACAGGAACTGAATCAGGAGCAGCTCCTGAAGCTGAATCTTCTTCTGAACACCAACCTGTGCGGACTGGCGGTGGCGGACATCACCCTGGGCCTGATCGAACAGATCAAGCGCAACGCGGGCATCCACACCGAGATCATCGGCAACGTGATCGACGCGGCGGCACAGATCGTTCATAAGGAAGAGGACCTGCAGATCTATACCAGCGGGGCCAACAACATTTTCAAGTATCCTGAACTGGCGGACAACGAAAAGGCCAGCGAGATCATTTCGGACTTTGAGGAAAAGCAGGTGCTGGGAACCATCGTCCGGGAGAGGCTTTCCGATACGTCGGAGAGCGGCATCCAGGTCTACATCGGAAAGGAAATGCCGGTGGCCGGCATGCAGGACTGCAGCGTCGTCACAGCCAACTACGACCTGGGCGACGGGATCAAGGGAATGGTCGGCATCGTCGGACCCAAGCGTATGGATTACGAAAAGGTCGTGGGCGTCGTCAGAGACATCATGCGTCAGCTGGATGAGCTCTATAAAAAGAGCTAGCGGCCCTGTCGCGGGAAAGACATACAGGAAGGCGAAATAAAAGCGGAAAGGAACGCTATGGCAGAAAACGAAAACACAAAGACTCCCGAAGAAATGAAGGAGGAGGAAATTCTGAAGGAAGAAGCCCCCGCAGAGGAAGAGGCTGTGGAAGAGACTCCCGAAGAGACTGAGGAAGCAGCCGCCGGGGAACAGGAATCCGAAGAAAAGGTCCCCGAAGAAGAGACCGAAGAGGAAAAGGGAAGCGAAGGCTTCAAAGGCTTCTTCAAAAAGAAGGGCGACAAGGAAAAAGCAGCCCTGAAGGAACAGGTGGCAGCCCTGGAGGACAGGGTCAGGCGCCAGATGGCGGAGTTCGACAACTACCGCAAGAGAACGGACAAGGAAAAAGAGTCCATGTTCTCCATGGGTGAGAGGAGCGTCATCGAAAAGATGCTTCCCATCCTGGACAACTTCGAAAGAGGCCTGGCGGCCGTACCCGAAGAGGAAAAGGGAGGCTCCTTCGCAGACGGCATGGACAAGATCCTCAAGCAGTTCGTGAAACAGCTGGAAGATCTGGGCGTAAAGCCCATCGAAGCCGTGGGAAAGGAATTCGATCCCGCCTACCACAACGCAGTCATGCAGGTGGAGAGCGAAGAATACGAAGAAGGCGTGGTCGTACAGGAATTCCAGAAGGGATATATGTATAAAGACACGGTCCTGCGCCACAGCATGGTGACCGTAGCAAAATAAAAATTCCGGGCCGCCGGCCCGTGGAAATACAATAAAAATCCAAAAAAAAATAAAAATGAAATGACTCGTCACAAAGACGAAAGGAGTACATATGAGCAAGATTATTGGTATTGACCTCGGAACAACCAACAGCTGCGTAGCAGTTATGGAGGGCGGCAAGCCCACCGTCATCGCCAACACAGAAGGCGCCAGAACGACCCCCTCTGTCGTGGCATTCACAAAGACCGGTGAGAGACTGGTCGGCGAGCCTGCAAAGAGACAGGCTGTCACAAACGCAGACAAGACCATCGCCTCCATCAAGAGAGACATGGGCACAGACCGCGGCCGCACCATCGACGGCAAGAAATATTCCCCTCAGCAGATCTCCGCTATGATCCTGCAGAAGCTGAAAGCCGACGCAGAGTCCTACCTGGGCGAGAAGGTCACAGAGGCTGTTATCACAGTTCCCGCATACTTCAACGACGCACAGCGTCAGGCTACCAAGGACGCAGGCAAGATCGCCGGCCTGGATGTCAAGCGTATCATCAACGAGCCCACAGCAGCGGCTCTGGCTTACGGCCTTGACAACGAGAAAGAGCAGAAGATCATGGTCTACGACCTGGGCGGCGGCACCTTCGATGTATCCATCATCGAGATCGGCGACGGCGTTATCGAAGTTCTGGCCACCAACGGCGACACACATCTGGGCGGCGACGACTTCGACCAGAAGATCATGAACTGGATGATCTCCGAGTTCAGGAGACAGGAAGGCGTAGACCTTTCCGGCGACAAGATGGCTCTGCAGAGACTGAAGGAAGCCGCCGAGAAGGCCAAGAAGGAACTTTCCTCCGCCACCACCACCAACATTAACCTGCCTTTCATCACAGCCACCGCAGAAGGCCCCAAGCACTTCGACATGAACCTGACAAGAGCCAAGTTCGAAGAGCTGGTCAGCGACCTGGTGGAAAGAACAGCTATCCCCGTACAGAACGCTATGAGAGACGCCGGCCTGACCAACGCAGACCTGAGCAAGGTCCTTCTGGTAGGCGGATCCACCCGTGTTCCCTGCGTACAGGAAAAGGTCCAGCAGCTGACAGGCCATGAGCCCAGCAAGACCCTGAACCCCGACGAGTGCGTAGCCATCGGCGCTGCCATCCAGGGCGGCAAGCTGGCAGGCGACGCCGGCGCAGGCGACATCCTTCTTCTGGACGTTACCCCTCTGACCCTGTCCATCGAGACCATGGGCGGCATCGCTACCCCTCTGATCGAGAGAAATACCACCATCCCCACCAGGAAGAGCCAGGTATTCTCCACAGCAGCCGACAACCAGACCGCTGTCGACATCAACGTCCTGCAGGGTGAGCGTAAGTTCGCAAGAGACAACAAGTCCCTCGGCCAGTTCAGACTGGACGGCATCCCGCCCGCAATGCGCGGCGTACCGCAGATCGAGGTTACCTTCGATATCGACGCCAACGGTATCGTGAACGTATCCGCAAAGGATCTGGGCACAGGCAAGGAGCAGCACATCACCATCACAGCCGGTTCCAACATGTCCGACGCTGACATCGAGAGAGCTGTCAAGGAAGCTGCCGAGTTCGAAGCCCAGGACAAGAAGCGCAAGGAAGGCGTTGACGCAAGGAACGACGCAGACTCCTTCGTATTCCAGACAGAGAAGGCCCTGAAGGAAGTGGGCGACAAGATCGACGCATCCGCAAAGGCCACGGTAGAAGCTGATATCGCAGAACTCAAGGCTGTCATCGACAGGACCCAGAACCAGCTGGATATCTCCGACAGCGACATCGATGCCCTCAAGAGCGGCAAAGAGAAGCTCATGAACGACGCACAGCAGCTGTTCGCCCAGATGTACCAGGGCGCTCAGGGCCAGGCAGGTCCCGACATGGGCGGTGCCCAGGGCGGCGGCAGCCAGGGCGGCGATGACGACGTGGTAGACGGCGACTACCGCGAAGTATAAAAACCTGTGAGGGCGGAGAATTTCCGCCCGGGTCCCTGCAATCTGCGGATTTACAGATTGACAGCTTCATGATATTGTAAGTGAACGACTTTTGAATAGCAGTGCCCAGACTGCGCAGGCAGTCTGGGCAAATGCATTGTAAAAAGAAAGTATCAGCACGAAGGAATACTTATGGCAGATCAACAGAAACGAGATTACTACGAGGTGCTTGGCGTTGACAAAAACGCCTCGGAAGAAGACATCAAGAAGGCATACCGGAAGCTGGCCAAGAAATATCATCCCGACGCCAATCCCGGAGACAAGGAAGCGGAAGCCAAATTCAAGGAGGCGTCCGAAGCCTATGCCGTCCTGAGCGATTCCGAGAAACGCCAGCAGTATGACACCTACGGCTTTTCGGCCTTTGACGGCACCGGAGGATTCGGAGGGTTCGACTTTAACGGCGCGGGCTTTGAGGATATTTTCGGAGATATTTTCGGCGGCATGTTCGGCGGCGGGCCCAGAGGCGGCCGCAGCAGCGGTCCCATGAAGGGACAGAACGTCCGCACCAGCGTCCGCATCACCTTCCTTGAGGCCGTCTTCGGCGTGGACAAGGAGATCACCCTGAACCTGAAGGATCCCTGCCCCACCTGCGGCGGCTCAGGCTGCAAGCCCGGCACCAGCCCCAAGATGTGTCCCAAGTGCGGCGGCAAGGGCCAGGTGGTCTACACCCAGCAGTCCTTCTTCGGCACGGTGAGAAATGTCCAGACCTGTCCCGACTGCTCCGGCTCCGGCCAGATCATCGAGGACAAGTGCACGGAGTGCGGAGGCAGCGGCTATATTTCCTCCAGGAAGACTATTCAGGTCTCCATTCCTGCAGGCATCGACAACGGACAGTCCATCCGGATCCGCGAAAAGGGCGAGCCCGGCGTGAACGGAGGCCCCAGAGGCGATCTGCTGGTGGAAGTCATGGTCCAGGACCATCCTTCCTTTGTCAGACAGGATACCAACATCTTTTCCACCGTCCGGATCTCCTTTGCCATTGCGGCTCTGGGCGGATCCGTTGCAGTGGATACGGTGGACGGCAAGGTGGTCTGCGAGGTAAGGCCCGGCACGCAGACCGATACAAGGCTGCGCCTCAAGGGCAAGGGCGTTCCGTCCCTGCGCAATAAGAATATCCGCGGCGACCACTATATTACCTGGGTGGTGGACGTGCCCACCAGACTGAGCAGGGAGGCAAAAGAGCTTCTGCGCCAGTTCGACGAAGCGTCCGGCGACAGCCTGCACAATGCGGGCAGGACAGACGGCGATGAGCCGGCCAAAGAAACCAAACGGAAGAAATTCTGGGAGAAGTAAAAGCCTTTCCCGGCCGGCAAAGCTGCCTGCCGGGATTATTGGCGTATGTATGAGGGAAATTTTTCAGTATGAAGTGGATGAGATTCAGAGTCCGCACCACGGCGGAGGCAGAGGATATCCTGATCAGTGAGATGGAGGAGATCGGCCTGGACGGTGCGCAGATCGAAGACAATGTGCCGCTGACGGCAGCGGAAAAGGAGCAGATGTTCGTGGACATCCTGCCGGAAGGCCCGGCAGACGACGGAAAGGCCTTCCTGAGCTTTTTCCTGGAGGAAAAGGAGGACGGAAGAGTGGCGGCCGGAGAGGAAATAAAGACGGCGGACCAGGTCTGCAGCCAGATGAAGGAAGTCCTGGAAAGGGTCCGCAGCTGGGGCGTGGACATCGGGGACGGCACCGTTTCCGTGGACGAGACCGAGGACCTGGACTGGATCAACAACTGGAAGCAGTACTTCCACCAGTTCTGGATCGATGACATCCTGGTCATTCCCTCCTGGGAGACCCCGGAGGCCGAGGCCAGAAAGCCCCGTCTGACCCTGCACATCGATCCCGGCACCGCTTTCGGCACCGGCATGCACGAGACCACCCAGCTCTGCATCCGGCAGATCCGGGAATACCTGACTCCCGAGACCCGGATCCTGGATCTGGGCACCGGCAGCGGCATCCTGGCCATCCTGGCCCTGATGCTGGGCGCCGAATCGGCCGTGGGAACAGACCTGGATCCCTGTGCGCCTCCCGCCATCCTGGACAACATGAAGAACAACGGGGTGGACCCGGATAAATTCGAAGTGATCCTGGGCAATCTTATTGATGACAAAGACGTGCAGGACAGAGTGGGATACGGAAAGTATGATATCGTGGTGGCCAACATCCTGGCAGACATTCTGATCCCCATGACCCCGGCGGCAGTAAAGTGCCTGAAAAAGGGCGGCGTTTATATCACCTCCGGCATCATCGAGGGCCGGGAAAAGGACGTGGCCGCGGCCATGGAAAAGGCCGGACTGACCGTCACCGGCATTACCGCCCAGGGCGAGTGGAGGTGCGTGACCGCCTGCCGTCCCAAGGCATAAGGAAAGAGGTCTACATGCTTCATATTTTCGCGGACCCCTCCGACATGGACGGGGAATACCTTCGCGTCGAAGGCAGTGAATACAACCACATCGCAAATGTCCTCCGTATGAAAAAGGGGGAGGAGATCAGCGTCTCCGGCGGAGAGGACGGCGCCCGCTATCTCTACGGGATCGAAGAGTTCGGACCGGATACGGTGATCCTTAAAAAGAAGGGGCTCCTTTCGGAGGCTTCCGAGCTTCCGGTCCGGGTCATCCTCTTTCAGGGCCTTCCCAAGTCCGACAAGATGGAGTGGATCATCCAGAAGTCGGTGGAGCTGGGGGTCACGGACATCGTGCCCGTTTCCATGAAGCGATGCGTCATGAAGCTGGATCCCCAAAAAGAGGGAAAGAAGCTCCGGCGCTGGCAGACCATAGCGGAATCCGCCGCCATGCAGTCCAAAAGAGCCAGGATCCCCCTGGTGCATCCGCCCATGACCATGAAGGAGGCCGTAAGGATGGCGGAGGCAGAGTCGGATATCCGGGTCCTTCCCTACGAGCTGGAGGAAGGCCGGGAGGGCACGAAGGATCTGTTTTCGTCCCTGGAAAGAGGACAGAGCGTTTCTGTCTTTATAGGCCCCGAAGGCGGCTTTGACCCTTCCGAAGTGGAAGAGGCGGCAGAAGCCGGGATCCGTCCCATTTCCCTGGGACACAGGATCCTCAGGACGGAAACCGCCGCCATGGTGGTCCTGTCCTGGCTGATCTACCGCTTTGAGATTGCCTGATTAAAAAAACTGTGATATTCTGCTTACCGTGCCGCCCGGGGCGGCAGTTATGTGAAAGGCAGGCAGAAGCGAAAGAAAACATATGAGAGAAATATATCTGGATAATTCCGCCACCACCAGGTGCTTTCCCCAGGTGGCGGAGCTGATGAACAAGATCTACCTGGAAGAGTACGGCAATCCCTCCAGCATGCACCATAAGGGCGTCCAGGCGGAAAAGCAGGTCCGGGAGGCCGGGAGGATCCTTGCGGGGATCCTGAAGGTGAAGCCCGAAAATCTGGTCTATACTTCCTGCGGCACCGAGGGGGACAACCTGGCCATCATAGGCTGTGCCATGGCCAATCAAAGAAGCGGCAGGCATCTTGTTACCACGCCCATAGAGCATCCCGCCGTTCTGGAGACCATGCGCTTTCTGGAGAGCAGGGGCTTTGAAGTCACCACCCTTCCCGTGGACAGCGAGGGCCTGGTGGACCCCGCGGACGTGGCGGCGGCCGTAAGAGAAGATACCATCCTGGTGTCCGTCATGCATACCAACAACGAGATCGGCACCGTTCAGCCGGTGGCCGAGATCGGGGAAGCCATTAAGAAAAAGAATCCAGGGACCCTTTTCCATGTGGACGCGGTCCAGGGCTTCGGCAAGGCCAGGATCTATCCCGCCAGGATGAAGATCGATCTTCTGACCGTTTCCGGCCACAAGATCCACGGACCCAAGGGCGTGGGCTTTCTCTACGTGGGCGACAGGGTCAGGATCCAGAACATCCTCTTCGGCGGCGGCCAGCAGAGGGGCCTTCGCTCCGGCACGGAAAACGTGGCGGGGACCGCGGGCATGGCCCTGGCGGCAAAGATCCTCTACGAGGGCTTCGACCGGGATACGGAGAGGCTCTACGGTCTCAGGGAGGACTTTATCGCCCGGATCACGAAGATCCCGGAGGTATGGATCAACGGCAGGAAAGGAAGAGAGGGAGCCCCCCACATCATCAGCGTGACCGTTCCCGGCGTCCGGGCCGAGGTCCTGCTCCATGCCCTGGAGGATAAGGGGATCTATGTATCCGCAGGCTCTGCCTGCGCAT